>Ga0308168_1000084_pt1 | contig 190354 bp, 140 predicted proteins | sample PhyCR2_FD_202133 | JGI IMG/M metagenome (GOLD analysis project Ga0308168, IMG submission 202133) | Phyllosphere microbial communities from UC Gill Tract Community Farm, Albany, California, United States - DLSLRC.R2 | ecosystem: Host-associated > Plants > Phyllosphere > Unclassified | place...
TGCTTGCCGAGCTGGGCGATCCGCTGAAGTACGAAAGCCCCTCTGCCATCGTTGCGTTCGCCGGACTGAATCCGATGGTTCACCAGTCAGGGGAGAAGGTTGGTCAAACGACCATCTCGCGCGTGGGTTCGTCCAGGTTACGGGCAGGCCTGTTCATGGCCGGCACGGTCTCGATGCGTTTCAACCCAGTCGTCAAGGCACTGGCAGAGCGGCTGAACACTCGACGCAAAGCGTACAAACAGATCGTCTGTGCGGCCATGCGCAAGCTGCTGCACCTGGTGTATGGCGTGGTGAAATCCGATAGGCCGTTCGACCCTCATATCGCGCTTGCGAAGTGAGGATCAAGACGGTATCTACACCTGTAGCCCCACCGCACGGGATTGCAGGCTATCTCGGTCACCTGTGGGAGCGGCCCCTGTGCCGCGATAGGGCCGGTGTAGACCCTGCTGATCCTGCAGCCCTACCCTTAACCTACCCTCACCGCCTCACAAACGAACCCCGGCGCGACGATCTACACCCGTAGCCCCACCGCGGGGTTGCAGGCTATCTCGGTCACCTGTGGGAGCGGCCCCTGTGCCGCGATAGGGCCGGTGTAGACCCTGCTGATCCTGCAGTCCTACCCTTACCCTACCCTCACCGCCTCACAGACGAACCCCGGCGCGACGATCTGTTCCTGAGCCGCGACCAGGGGCAAGTCCCGCGACCCTACGACCGTCGCCTGCACCAGGCCATACAGTGTCGAGGTCGTGCGCTCCAGCGCCTCGGCCAATGGCACCTGGTTCAGCAAGTGCGCCAGCACGGTGGCCGAGAACACATCACCCATGCCATTGGGCAACGGGTGCAGCGCCAGACGTGGGGTATTCACCAGCCATGCGCCCTCGCCATTGATGGCCAGCGTCCCCAGGCGATCCAGCGGAATGTCGTCGGTGGCCAGGCTGGTGATCACCACGATGTCCGGCCCACGCCCACGCAGCTGCTGCGCCACGCGCACCGCTTCGGCGACGCTGCCGAGCTTGCTGCCGGTCAGCAGCTCGAACTCGAACTGGTTGGGGGTGATGATGTTCGCGCAGGGCAAGGCCAGGTTGCGGAAGAAATCGGGAATCGCCGCCTGGACGAAGATCCCCCGCCCCACGTCGCCGATGACCGGGTCGCACAGGTAGCGCACCTCGGGGTTGTCACGACGAATCTCCTCCACGGTCTCCAGGATCACCTCGCCAATGGCCGCATCGCCGACATACCCCGACAGCACCCCTGCCACCTGGGCCAGCACCCCACGTTCACGCAGCCCCTGCAGCACCTCGCGTACGTGCTCGGCGCCGAACACCTGGCCCCGGTACTGGCCGTACCCGGTGTGGTTGGAGAACTGCACGGTATGGATCGGCAGGACCTCGAAGCCCAAGCGTTGCAGCGGGAACACGGCGGCATCGTTGCCGACATGGCCGAAGGCGACGTGCGATTGGATCGAAAGAACGTAGGATGGGCTGAGACCGCTCATGGGAGTGCCTTGTGTCGAGTCATGAAACCGCGCGGGCCGGTTGCAAGGGCGGTGCGCGAAAAGACACACGTTACACCATCTGATGTCAGGACGACCGGGATGACCTTGCAGGGGGCTGCGCCGCTCTAGACGCATGAACCATTGCTTATGCGCCCTTGCGGTGAAGAAGGCACCTAATCGTACGCGCCTGGTCTGTGAAAGAACGTACGCGCCGTGAACCGGGTTTTGACTCGACACGCCCCAGGGGGTTGTCTACCCTCGCGCCTTTATCGTTTCAGCCTCTTGTCAGAAGGATCCCGATGTCCGCTTCCCTTCCTCCCCTGTCGACTCCGTCGAAACCTGCCATCGCCAAGATGGAAGCTTCCATGGCCCTGGGCAGCTTCGCCATCGGCACCGGCGAATTCGCCATCATGGGCCTGATGCCCGACATTGCCGGCAACCTCAACCTGAGCGAGCCACAGGTCGGCCACGCGATCAGCGCCTACGCCCTGGGCGTGGTGGTGGGCGCGCCGACGTTGGCGATCCTGGGCGCCAAGCTGCTGCGCAAGCACATGCTGCTGTGGCTCATGCTGCTGTACACCCTGGGCAACCTGGCCACGGCCTTCGCGCCCTCGTTTTCCAGCCTGGTGGCGTTCCGCTTCGTCAGCGGCCTGCCCCATGGGGCCTACTTCGGCATCGCGGCCGTGGTCGCCTCGAGCATGGTGCCGAGCAACCAGCGCGCCGGTGCGGTGGCACGGGTCATGCTGGGGCTGACCCTGGCCATGTTGCTGGGCAACCCGATCGCCACGTTCCTGGGGCAGTTCTTCGGCTGGCGTTCGGCCTTCGTGCTGGTCGGTGCCATCGCCTTGTGCACCGTGGCGCTGGTCGCTCGCTACGTGCCGCAGCCTCACGACGAAGTGCGCAGCGATCCACGGCGTGAACTGCATGCCTTCACCAAACCGCAGGTGTGGATGGCATTGGGCATCGCCTCGATCGGGTTTGCCGGCATGTTCTGCGTGTTCAGCTACCTGGCGCCGACCATGCTCGAGGTGACGCGTGTGTCGCCGCAGTGGATCCCGTTCGGGCTGGCTGCCTTCGGGCTGGGCGGCATCGTCGGCAACATCGCCGGCGGCAAGCTGTTCGACCGGCTGGGCTTCCGGGCCGTCGGGCTGGTACTGATCTGGTCGATGCTGGTGCTGGTGTGCTTCTCGTTCGCCGCGCATTCGCTGTGGACCTTGCTGCCGTCCGTCGCCCTGGTGGGCACCATGATCGCCCTGGCCGCGCCCTTGCAGATCCGCCTGATGGACATCGCCCATGAGGCGCCCAGCCTGGCGGCAGCGTCGAACCATGCGGCCTTCAACCTGGCCAACGCCCTGGGGCCTTGGCTCGGCGGGCTGGCCATCACCGCAGGCCTGGGCTGGACCAGTACCGGGTACATTGGCGCGGCGGCAGCCCTGGGCGGGCTGGTCCTGTTCCTTATCGCGCGTCGGATGAAGGACGGGCACTGAGTCACGCGGCCTGGACGATACCCCCGGTCGTCCAGGCCAGATTCTCGTCAGGTCGGCTCGTAGACCACGCCGCCGAGCCGATAGGTCGAATGCAAGGCGCCCTCCTTCACCGGCGCTTCGGCCTGGGTCGACTGCCCTTTCGGGCCTGGCAGATACATGTGGCGTTGCGGCCATACCTCCTGCCGCGGCTTGACATCACGGCGCCGTTCGCCTCGTACGGCCTTGTCGAAGTGTTTCAGATCACTCAGCTTCATCTGCCCGTCCCCGGCCAGCACGAACACCGGCAAGTTGGCCTTGGGCTGTGCGTCCCATTTCATGCCGGTGGGGCCGAACCACAAGGTGCAGCGCGGATGCGGCGCGATCTGTTTGTGCTTGATCAGCACGTCGGCGTCGTCGAGCCGGATGATGGCCGCCAAGTCCAGGTACTCGGGCGTCTGCTGCACTGGAATGTCTTCGGCCGCCGCCCGCAGCTTGGCTGCATGGGCCAGCTGCTCACGCACCTTGGCCACGCGGATGCGTTCGGTGCTGGTGGTGTGCCCGGCCCAGGTGAACGAGATGCGCCGGGGTGCGCCGTCGAACACGTGCAGCGTGCGCTGCAGCTGCTTGGTGCTGAACAGCGAGGAACCCAGCGCCTTGCGCATCAGTTTCGGGCGCATTTCCGGGGCCAGGTTCTGAGCCACCCGTTCCGCTTCGATGGCATCCATCAGCGCAAGCTTGGCCGTGTTGACAGCCATGGCCTGCGGCAACACCGACGCGCTGAGCTGGAAATAGCCTGGCAGGCGCATCACCGTGCCAGGCGCCTGGTCGATGTCCCGTTGAAACGTGCGCAATGCCCCGACCGTGGCATCGATGGCCTGCTGTCCGGTCAGGGCCTCGACCTCGATGACGTCGGGCGTACGCTGCTCTTGCAGAACGGGCACCCGCCAGACCTTGCCGGCCACCACCAGCGATGGCCAGGTTTCGTTGAACTGGGTGACTTCGGCGACCAGTCGTTGATAGGCCGCCTGGATGACGTCGTACATGATGATGCCCTCGTGAAGATGGATCGGAAGGTGGCGAAGCCGCCTGCAGGCCCCTCCTCTTGATTACTGGCTCTGATGCGGTGGTTTAAGGTATAGGTTGCGCTGTCTTAATTTTCATATTTGGGGGTGGTATAAAAATATAGGGCGACTGAAGGCCTTTGTCAAAGGCCTGTCGGTTTTTTTGCTGGCGAAAAGAGCACACCCGTACTCCGCAGTATACGAAGGGGGTGCTCAGGTGTCATTCGAGACGGCTGGAAGGCCGTCTGGCTGCCAAGCGAGAGGCCCGCTGCGACCCGCCTGGCAATGGGGGTGGTATATAAATTGTCTATGAAAAAAGAGCACGTCTGTGCTCTTTTTATGGAAGCAGGCGAAGCAGCGCCATGGCGCTGCCCTTCCCTGCCATCACTTGCCCGGCTTGAGCACCACCTTGGTCCAGCCATCGTCACGCGCATCGAAATGCCGGTAGGCATCCGGCCCCTGCTCCAGCCCCAGGCTGTGCGAGATGATCTGCGAAGGCTTGGCGCGACCGTGGTGGATCAGCTCGGCGAGACGACGGTTGTAGGCTTTGACGTTCGCCTGCCCCGTGCGGATCTGTTGGCCTTTGAACCAGAACGAACCGAAGTCGAAGGCCATCTTGCCCTCCTTGGCCAGGTCGTTCTCAGCGCCCGGATCCTGGGGCACGAACACGCCCACGACGCCGATGCCACCGGTCGCCCGCGTCGAGGCCACCAGGTTGTTCATGGTCAGGTGGTTGGCTTCATGACCATGACGATCACAGCACTGGTAACCGACGCATTCACATCCGCGGTCGGTGCCCTTGCCGTGGGTCAGGTTGAGGATCTGCTCGACGGCCTTGTCCTCGGCCGAGTTGATCGGCGTGGCACCCAGTTGCGCGGCCAGCTTCAGGCGATCTGGCTGGTGATCGACCACGAACACCTGGGCGGCACCCTTGATCATCGCGGCATGGGCGGCCATCAGGCCCACCGGCCCGGCGCCGTAGATCGCGATGCTCTCCCCCGGCTGCAGGCCTGCCAGTTCGGTGGCGTGCCACCCGGTGGGGAAGATGTCCGACAACATCACGTAATCGTCTTCACGCTCCTGGGCGTCTTCGGGCAGCACCAGGCAGTTGAAGTCGCCATAGGGCACGCGCAGCAGCTCGGCCTGGCCCCCAGCGAAGGTGCCCATGTCGGCGAAGCCATAGGCCGCGCCGGCCGAGCCTGGGTTCACGGTCAGGCAGTAGCCGGTCAGGCCGCGCTCGCAGTTGTCGCAGAAGCCGCAGCCGATGTTGAACGGCAGGCAGACCCGGTCGCCGACCTTGACCCGATCGACCCCGACACCGACCTCGATGACTTCACCCAGGTTCTCGTGCCCGAAGATGCGGCCTTGTTCGAAGGAGGTGCGGCCTTCGTACATGTGCAGGTCCGAGCCGCAGATGTTGGTGGTGGTGACCCTGACCAGTACGTCGGTAGGTTTTTCGATCTTCGCGTCGGGCACGTTCTGGACGGACACATCGCGCGGCCCGTTGTAGACGATCGCTTTCATGACTGACTCCTGGAATGCGGGTGGCGAACAGCTCGCCGTCCCTAGGTCAGGCGGACAGACGCCAGGAGGGTTCAGCGCCTGGGCAGGAGGACCGACCGGTGGCGCTAAACATTGGAGGGGCAATGTCTGGCCGGTCTTGCATCAGGGACCTTTGAGAATCCGCCCGCCGCCTCGGCGCCGCGCTGTCGCGCAAAGAACATGGCGATAGCTCACAGGATCCGAAGCTTTATTGCTAATCGATTTAGGGCCGCCTTGCGGCCCATCGCGGCACAGGGGCCGCTCCTACACCCGTAGTCCCACCGCGGGGTTGCAGGCTATCGCGGTCACCTGTGGGAGCGGCCCCAGTGCCGCGATTGGGCCCGCAGGGCCCACAAAATTCTAAAATTATTTCCTTTGAAATCAACAAGCTATTTTTTCTTCTATAGGAGTGGGCTTGCCCGCGATAGCGCTCGGTCCGCCACCGCCGGCTCCCAAAGGCAGACGCCCTGGAATCGTTCACCACTACCGTCTTGGACCAAAGGACCGAAGCCGACCCCCACCGTTTCGCCGTACACTGCCACCCCACCGACCGCCCCAGGAGCCCGCCGATGCAGATCGATGAAGAACTCACCCTGAAGAAACTCGAGATCTTCCTCGCCTTCATGCACGCCGGGAACCTGGCCCGTGCCGCCAGTGCGCTGGACACCAGCAGCGTCAGCGTGCACCGGGCCATCCATTCCCTGGAGAACGCCCTGCGCTGCCCGCTGTTCAAGCACGAAGGCCGCAGCCTGACGCCCCTGGAAAGCGCCTACGTGCTGGAGGAAAAGGCCCGCAAGCTGATCCAGGACACCAGCGAGATGGTGCGCCTGACCCGTGAGGCCGCCGGGTTCTCGTCCGAGCGCTTCAAGCTCGGCGCACTGTACTCGCTGACCGTGCGCACCGTGCCGCAGCTGATCATGGGCCTGAAACTGCGGCGCAGCGAGCTGAACATCGACCTGACCCTCGGCTCCAACGTGGACCTGATGTACCGGCTGAAGAACCTCGAGCTAGACGCGATCCTGGTGTCGCTCGACGAAAGCACCGGTGATGTGGCCTGCGAGCAGTTGCCGCTCTACGAGGACGAGATCTTCCTGGCCGTGCCGACCGACTCGCCGTTCGCCCAGGCCCAGGAAGTGGACCTGGCGGATTTTGCCGAATCGACTTTCCTCACCCTCACGCCAGGGTTCGCCACCCATCGTGACGGCGAGCGGGTGTTTCGCCAGGCAGGCTTCGAACCGAAGGTCGCCATGCAGGTGAAGGACATCTTCACCTTGCTCAGCATGGTCAGCTCCGGGGTCGGCTATGCCCTGCTGCCAGGCCGCATCTCGGCGGTGTACGAGAACCAGATCAAGCTGATCGCGCTGCGCCCGCAGTACCGCCACCGGCAGCGCATCGGCGTGGTCTTTCTCAAGACCCGTGAGCGCGACCCCAACGTGCTCGCGCTGATCGCCGAGTGCCGCATGTACAGCCGCCGGCACCCGGCCTGACGTCAGCGACGCCCTACCCCACCAGCGCCCGTACGCAGAAGTACAGCACCGACGGCCCCAGCAGGCAGCCCAGCCCGGTATGGAAAGTCGCCGTGAGCGCACCATAGGGCACCAGGCGCCGGTCAGTGGCCGCCAGCCCGGCGGTCACCCCGCTGACGGTGCCGGCCAGCCCGCCGAAGACCATGGCCGAGCGCGGGTTGTCCAGGGCCAGCAGGCGCGCCGAGACCGGCGTGAAGACCATCACCAGGATGGCCTTGATCAGCCCGGTGGCGATCGACAGCGCCATGACGTCGGAACTGGCCCCCAACGCTGCACCGGTGACCGGCCCGACGATGTAGGTCACCGCACCGGCGCCGATGGTGGTCATGCTCACCGCGTCCCGGTAGCCGAACGACCAGGCCACCGCCGCGCCGACGATGAACGGCAGCACCGTGCCCAGCAGTAGCGCCACCGCGCCGATCAGGCCGGCCTTGCGGGCCTCGGTGGCCTGCACTTCGAAGGCCGTGGCGACGATGGCGAAGTCGCGCAGCATCGCCCCACCCATCAGCCCGATGCCGGAGAACAGCGCCAGGTCGGCGATGCCTTTCTGACCGCCTGTGAGGTTGCCGCCGATCCAGGCCAGCACCAGGCCGATGACGATGGCGATGGCCGAGCCGTGCACGCGGCCGAAGGTCAGGTACTTGGACAGCAGCACCGACACCCACATCACGGCGCCGACCACGGCGAAGGCGGTGATCAGGCCATTATGTTCCAGCGCATTGCGCAGAAGATCGATCATCTCAGCGACCTCCTGCCGGTACGGCCAGCGCCACCGGCTTGTCCGGCGCTGCGTCCGGCAAGGCCTCCAGTGGCTCGCCACGGTGGGTCCGGCTGATCAGCGCGATGGTCGCCCCGCACACCAGTACCGCGCCCACCGCCGCCAGCAAGGCGACCGGGCCACCGTGCAGCGCGGTCACAACGTTCTGCTGCGCGGCCATGGCCACCACGATCGGGATGTACAAGGCGCCCCAGAAACCGACGCCGAACTCGCACTCTTTGCTCAGGCCACCGTGCCGGTGCATGTACAGGCGTGCGCAGATCAGCAGGATCATGGCGATGCCGACCCCGCCGACGTTGGACCGGACACCGAGCAAGGCGCCCAGCAAATCACCGATGACGACACCGGCAAGCGTGCAGATGGCCAGCAGGGCCACTCCGTAGATGATCATTGTGGTTATCCTCGTGATGGATCGATGTGTTTGTTCTTGTTGTTCGAAAACCCACGGCCTCACTGCTCGGCGCTCACCTCCCGGCGCATCAGCGCCTGCAACGTGTCGAGTCGGGCGCCCTGGCAGGCGACCACCACGCCCTCGGTGAAGACGGGCCGGGCCAGGCCGCTGAGCACGGCACCCGGCGGCAGCTCGACCAGCAGGCGCACACCGCGTTCGTAGGCCACGCGCAGGGTGGCATGCCAGTCCACCGGGCGGCACATGTTGAAGGCCAGATCATCGCGCAGCGCGTCGACCTGGCGAATGATCCGGGCCGTGCTCCCGCTCAGGTAGCCCAGGGTCGGTCGGCACAGTGCGACGTCGGCGAAGGCGGCGGCCAGCTCGGCGGCGGGCGCGTCGAGCAACGGGCAGTGCGACGGCACGCTCATGGCCAAGCGCCTGGCCGCCCGGGCGCCCAAGGCCAGCGCGCGTTCGGCGAAGGCCGCCAGCGCGGCATCGCTGCCGGCAACGACGAATTGATCATCGGCATTGAGGTTGGCCAGGTACACCGGTACGGTGGCCTGCCGAATCAGGTCCTCGACCGTCGAACGCGACAACCCGACCACGGCCGTCATGCCATGGCCGCTGGGATAGGCTTGCTGCATCAATTGGCCGCGGCGTGCCACCAGGCGCACGGCATCGGCGAAGGACAGCGCGCCCGCGATCACCGCCGCCGGGTAGGCGCCGATCGACAGGCCGCTCACATAGGTCGGCGGCGGCGCGTCGCGCATCAGGCGGCGTGCAGCGGCGACACCGCTGACCAGCAGGCACAGTTGCACGGCGCGGGTATCGGCCAGCGCTTCGCGGCTGTCCAGCTGCTCGACCGGCTCGCCCAGTGCATCGCTGGCCTCCTCCAGGCAGGCGCGGGTCTCCGGCTCGTCCTGCCAATGGCGCAGCATGCCGGGGCGTTGCGCGCCCTGGCCCGGGAAGGCGAACAGCACGCTCACGCGGCATGCTCCTGCACGTGCCACGGATCGTCCACCAGACAGGCACCGTGATCGCGCTTGAGCAGCACGCGCCGTGCCGAGCCAGCCCATTCAGCCAGCGCCACCGCGCCCCAGGGGGTTTCCAGTTGCGTATCGATGCGGCAGCCGCTGGCCTGCAAGCGTGCGCACAAGGCCCGTGCCTGCTCGCGCGGCACCGGCTGCGGCGCACGGATCACCAGGTCCAGGTCGCTGTCGGCATGCAGCACCTGGGTGCCGCTTGCCAGCTGATAGCCCACGCTCCCGGTCGGTCCCCAGGCCAGGCCTTGGGCGTCGAGGTAGGGCGTCACACGGGCCAGCGCCACGAGCGCCGGCCAGGTCAAGGGGGCGTCCGCCTCGAGGCGCAGCTGTTCGGGGCTGCGCTGCTGGCGGATCATCGAGGCGGCCAGCCAGGCGCCCAGGCGTTGATGACGCTGCGCGCCTCGAATGCCGACGGCCACCTGGCCTGGGGTGCCGAGGGCTCGGCGAACCACCACCGGCCGCCCGGCTTGCAGCACTTCGTGGGTCCAGTCAGGCGCCTGGGCCGGCAGGTCCGTCGGCGTCATGCCCCAGAGCAGGTCGTGGGCCCGGTATGTCATCGTCATGTCCCTCTCCCTCTGCTGCATCTTCACGTCCTGAAAGGCGCGCAGGATTCACCACTGGTCCCGCAAGCGTTGCCGTACCTCGGACGACAAGGCGCGGTTCGGCGCGCCCAGGCGTGACCCCAGGTCGGTGCGGGTGCCGATGTCCTGCACGGCGCGGGCCAGCACCTCGAGCACCACCTCGACATCGGCCGGGCCAGGCCGCTCGGCGGCCTGCACGGTCACGCGCTCCCATAACAGGCCCAGCGATGCGTAGCTGTCCAGGTCGTAGGCCATGGGCGCGACCTGGGCGGCCAGGGCCTCGAGCTCCTCGACACTGCGCAGGGTGATGCGCGCCGAGGCGGCCTTGCCCATGGCGTGCACCATCACCCCGCTGTCGTCCAGGGCGATCAAGCGCTGCGCCTGGTAACCGTGGGCCAGGAACGCCCCGGACATGGCCTTGCCCACCAGCAGCCCGATGGAGGGGTGCCCGGCCAGGCGGGCACGGGCATAGGCGTCAACGGCAGCGGCCAGCGCCTGGTGGATGCCCAGGGCCTCTTCGCGTCGACCGTAGGCCTGGCTGGGCACGTCGACCACCGACACCAGCACCCGTGGCACGCCGCCGCGGTCGGCCTCGATGGCCTCGTCGACCGCCTTGGCCAGGCCCCAGCCTTCCAGCAGGCCGACCTCGCCCTGCCGCGCGCGGGGGAACGGGTTATGCGCATCCGGCACCACCGCCAGGAAGCGCGCCGGGCGATTGCCCACTTCACCATCGACCACCCGCACCGAGGCCGGGTAGCCCGGCAGCGCGTTCCCCTCGGTCAAGGCCTGCAGCCAGTTCAATCCACGGCTCATTGCACGTCCCCCTTGAGCACGGCGCGGGCACCGGCCGCGTCGAGTTGTTCACAATCGTCCCCCAGCGCGCCCAGACGGGCCAGGAAGTGCGCCGCCTGGCGGGTGCGCGGCTGCGCAGGTTCGCCGGCGTCCAACTGCGTCACCACCGCCTCGCGCACCTGGCTCGCCTCGTCGGCGACGAAGGCATCGGCCAGGCCGCTGGCATGGCGCTGCTCACCGCCGGTCAGGCTCCAGATGAAGGGGCGGTCGCGCGAATCGTATTCGTCGAGCCCGGCTTCCTGCTCGATCACCTGCGGGCCATTGAGGCCCAGACGGGCTTCGCGGGTGACGATCACCCGACTGCACAGACCGGCGGCGATCGACATGCCGCCGAAGCACCCCACCGATCCGGCGATCAGACCGATCACCGGGCGGTACTGGCGCAGCGCGACGATCGCCGCCTGGATCTCGGCGATCGCGGCCAGGCCCAGGTTGGCTTCCTGCAGGCGTACACCGCCGGTCTCCAGCAACAGGACGGCCGCCGTGGGGATGCCCTTCTGGTTGTCCTCGACGGCCAGCTCCAGGGCCCCGGCGATCTTCGCGCCACCGACCTCGCCCATGCTGCCGCCCTGGAACGCGCCTTCGATGGCGGCCACCAGCAAGGGCTGGCCGTTCAGCGTACCTTTGGCCACGACCACGCCGTCATCGGCCTGGGGCACGATGCCCTGCTGGGGCAGCCAGGGCGACATGACCCGGTCGAACGGGCCGAGCAGTTCACGGAAGGAGCCGGCGTCGAGCAACGCCTGGGCGCGTTGCCGGGCGCCGAGTTCGACGAAGCTGCGGCTGCGCAGCAGGCGATCGGTGTCGGTCATGGGGCCACCTCCTCGAACGCCTGTTCCAGGCGCAGGCGCACGACCCCTGGGGTGGCGCCGAAATCATGGATGTCCAGGTGCGCCGCTGGCCACGCCTGTGCAGTGAACAGGCGCTCGAACAGGTGGCGCCAGCGGTCGGCGCTGCCATTGACCGAGGTCAGCACCTGGATCGTCAGCGTGCCGTTGGTGGCAGGCTCGAGCAGCACTTCCAGGTCGCCGGAACCGACGCAGCCTGCCAGCGCGCGGCCCTTGGCCGGTTGTCCGGCAGGATAGGTGAACGAAAGGGTTTCCATGTCAGAGGCTCCCGAGCCGATCGAGGAACAGGCAGGCGGCCAGCAGGTCGGCTGCGCCACCGGGTGAGGCGTTGAGGGCGAGCAGGCGTTGATCCAGCGTGCGCAAGGCACGGCGCCCGGCCAGGCTGGCGCTGCCCCCTGCGTCGAGCACCGCGCGTGCGCCGTGTTGCATGACCTGCACGCCTGCGGGACCGGCCCGCCAGAGCACACAGGTGTCGTTCAGGCAGGCCATGATCGCCAGCAAGGCATCCAGCCGGGCGTTCTGCTCCCCGGCGCCCTGGGCACGACTGCGCTGCAGCTGCGGCAGGCCGTGCTGGATGACCGTCGGAAACCCCAGCGCCGCTTCCTGCCGAGCCCCGCCGGCGCCGTAGCGTTGTCGAACCTGCTGGCCATGGCTGGCAGCGGTACGCGGGGCAAAACGGTCGTCGAGCACCGCGAGGCGACCTGCGCGGGCAGCCAGGGCCGCAGCCCCTCCCGACGCGGGACCCATTGCGCGGGCAGCCAATAGCAGACCCAGCGCCCAGATCGCACCCCGGTGGGTGTTGACGCCACCGGTGGTGGACAGCATCGCGGCTTCGCCGTCGCGACCGAGGCGGCCCAAGGCTTCGCGCAGCGGTACGCCGACTTCGCCGAGGTCGGCTGCCGCCTCGGCCATGGCGTTGAAGCAGGGCCACAGGGACAACGCCGAGGCGTGCATCAGCCCCAGGTGCAGGTCATGGTGGGCGCCTTGGCCGCGGCGGTCGACCAGGGCCGGCTTGGGCGACAGGTCGGCCTCGTCGAGCAGCGCCTCCACCGCCAGGTCGGCCAGCGCCTGGGACAGCGCAGGCGCGTGTTCGGATCGTCTGGACAGGTTCATCACCAGCTCCTGAAGCGTGCGGGTGGGGTATACAGGCCGCCGGACCACTCCACCAGCTCGGCGATGCTCTTGGCCGCCAGCAGCTCGCGGGTCGCCTGGGTGCGGTGGATGCCCAAGTCCTCGGGCAAGGCGATCAGGCCCTCGCGGCGCAACCGCTGGGTCTCACGTGGGTCGTGGCGCAGGCCGATGGCAGTGACGCCCGCGACGGCGGCGATCATCGCCTGGCGCTCCTCGAGGGTGCGGGCCTTGTACAGGTAGGCGATGCCTTCTTCGGTCAGCAGGTGGGTGACGTCGTCACCGTAGATCATCACCGGCGCCAGCGGCATGCCGGTCTTGCGCGCCACCTCGACCGCATCCAGGGTCTCGACGAAGGTGGGCTTGCCGCCCTCCTGGAAGGTCTCGACCATCTGCACCACCAGCTTGCGGCCACGTTCGAGCAGGGTCACCGGCTCGGTCATGTCCAGCCAGGCCGGCGTGGCATGGCGGCGACCGCGCGGGTCATGGCCCATGTTCGGCGCCCCCCCGAAACCGGCCAGGCGGCCGCGGGTGACGGTGGACGAATGCCCATCGCCATCGACCTGCAAGGTCGCGCCGATGAACAGGTCGACCGCGTACTGCCCGGCCAGCTGGCACATCATGCGGTTCGAACGCATCGAGCCGTCGCGGCCGGTGAAGAACACGTCCGGGCGCTGGGCGATGTAGTCTTCCATGCCCAGCTCGGTGCCGAAGCAATGCACGCTCTGCACCCAGCCGGTCTCGATGGCCGGGATCAGCGTCGGATGCGGGTTGAGCGTCCAGTTACGGCAGATCTTGCCCTTGAGGCCGAGGGACTCGCCGTAGGTGGGCAGGATCAACTCGATGGCGGCGGTGTTGAAGCCGATGCCGTGGTTGAGCGACTGCACGTTGTGCCGCTCGTAGATCCCGCGGATCGCCATCATCGCCATGAGCACGTGGACCGGCTTGATGTGGCGGGGGTCGCGGGTGAACAGCGGCTCGATGTAGAACGGCCGGTCGGCCACCACCACGAAATCGACCCAGGACGCCGGGATGTCCACCCGTGGCAGGTCGCTGACCTCATCGACCAGCTGGTTGACCTGGACGATCACGATGCCATCGCTGAAGGCGGTGGGTTCGACCAGCGCGGGGGTGTCCTCGGTGCTGGGACCGGTGTAGATGTTGCCGTGACGGTCGGCCATGAAGCCGGCCACCAGCGCCACGTTGGGAATCAGGTCGACCAGCAGGCGCGAATACAGCTCGATGTAGGTATGGATGGCACCGACTTCCAGCAGCCCGTCTTCGAGCAACTGGCCGATGCGCAGGCTCTGGGGCCCGGCGAAGGAGAAGTCGAGCTTGCGCGCGATGCCCTGCTCGAACAGGTCCAGGTGTTCGGCGCGGCTGACGCTGGGCAGGATCATGTGCAGGTCATGCAGCCGGGCGGGATCGGCCTTGGCCAGCGACCGCGAGAGAAAGTCGGCCTGCTTCTGGTTGTTGCCCTCGAGCACCACCCGGTCGCCAGGGGCGATCAAGGCTTCCAGCGCCTCGACGATACGCTCGCTGGGGATCACCACCCCCTCGGCCAGGTGCCGGGCCTGATCGAGGCGCCGCTGCTTCTCGGCACGTCGTCGGGACCACTGGGGTGGAGGGATAGGTCTTGTCGTCATGGGGTGACTCCACGGAGGCGTTGTCGTGGAGTGACGGTACTGGGGGGCGTAGGGAGGTATCAATCAACCTGCGACGCTAATCGTTACCTTCAGAGTAACTGTTCCGAACATTTTGCGGGGTGTCCGGTCGCGGCATGATCATGGATGGCAACAAGCGCTTTCGTCGCCTGTGTTAATCCTCTTCCTGTGTGCAATGCATAACGCTGTTACGAACTCAACCTTTCGCCTGTGCATCCTCGCTGTACACTATCCACGCTGAAGGAGAACCTATGATCGACCTCATCAAAGCGTTACGTTCGAGCAACAAGCGTGATTTTGCAACCAAGGTCCTGGACCGCTACAGCTCGAAGCAAGCCGTGGGCAGCTTCGCACGGGAATTGTTTCGTACCGAAGATGCGAACTCCATCAACTAGCGCTTCGCCAAAGCCAAGCGCAACGTCTTGCCGTAGTGAACAGCCAAGGGCAAAGTCAGGGTCTGCCCCACTCCCTTGGTCAGCCTGAGACCCGACAAGAAACTCATTACAACGTTGTCTATCAACACTTGGTCGCTAATGATACCGACATAGTGGGTCAACTCGCTTATTGTCTCTATAAGCAAAGCAAGCAGAAATACCTTCGCGAATTTCAGCGACTGAATGGCAGGCGACCCACTGACGCTGAGTTACGTATCCATGTGAACTGCGCTGAACTGCCAGCCCTTGATGATTACCGGGACAAGGCAACCCAGGTCATGGCAGAGGTACTGGCTCAAGCAGCCCAGGAAAAGCAGGACACGCTCGAAGAACATTTCAAGAACCAGCTTTGGAATTCATCAACCGGCATCAGCCTGAAACCTTGGCCGAACGGGGTTGGCGAGGCTTCAAAGGATTATTGTTCGGAGGCGCAGGCGGCGTCGTCGGCAACGTGTTCACCACACTTCTGGTCCTACTTGTCCTGTTTGGCGCGGCCTCCAGCGCGACACAAGATGAGTTCACCAAGCGTGCCAAAGAAAACCTTGTATCGGGGCTGGCCAAGGTCATCGGTATAAGCGTCAGCATCAACGGCAACGACAAGCTGCCCCTGCCCGAGGGACCCACTGCAGAGCGAACGGAGTGACAGACTGAGCAGCCCCTGCTTGCCTGTCAGGTGCAGAAAGCCGCCATGTCCCTCGTTCGCGCCTGAATCAGATGGCCTCGCGCGCCTTCGCCTCTGGCAGTGGCACCGACCGCACCCTTACTTCTTCCTGATGAATACGCATCGGCCGCAGCTTCAGCGACCCTCCACCCCGCCCATGTAGATGGGCCTGCATCTCCCCCAGAATGGCCATGGCCACGCTTTCCGGGGCGTCGCCGCCTAGGTCCAGGCCGATGGGGTAATGCAGCACCGGCAACCCAGGCAGCGCCCGGGCGTCCTCCCGAATATCGGCCAGTAGCCGTTCGGTCCGATCCCGCGGTCCGAGCTGTCCGACGTAGCACGGCTCGGCGCGCAGGGCCAAGGCTAGCCAATGGGCATCCTGGGTCAGGCTATGGGACATGACGGCCACCAGCGCGCCCTGCAAGCGCGGCATCAGGTCGGCCTCCGTGTCCAGCGTCCTGACCAGCACCTCGTCCGCCTCGGGAAAGCGCTCGCGTCGGGCGAAATGACTGCGCGCGTCGATCACCGTCACGTGCCAGTCCAGCAGGCGCGCCATGCGCACCAGGGGCTGGGCGTCGTGACCGGCGCCGAACACCACCAGGCGCGGCATGGCCGTCAGGTATTCCAGAAAGACTTCGGCTGCACCGAAACGCTCATCCAGCACCACCCCACGGGAACGCCTGGCCAGGTACACCGCCTCGGCGGCTTCACGGATCGGGCGCTCGAGACGTGTATCGGACAACGGCGGCATCGGGTGCGCCGCGCTCAGCGTCAGCCGTTCGCCGACCGCCAGCGCAGAACGGCCAGGGTCGATCACCGTGGCCACCACCGTCGGTGTACCTTCACGGTCCACATCGGCCAGGGTCTCGACCAGGTGCGATGGCCCCTGGCCGGTGATGCGTTCGAACAGCACGTGCACGCGGCCGTTGCAGCCCAGGCCGAACCCCAGGGCCTCTTCGCCCGCCTCGCCTTCTTCGGCGGTGCTGTAGCACTGCACCTGGGCGCCCTGCTCGGTCAGCCACCAGGCCTTGCGGGCGATCTCGCGTTCCAGGCAGCCGCCGCTCACGGTGCCTTGGTGCGGCCCGATACGCGGGATAAGCATGCGCGCGCCCGGTCGGCGGTAGGCCGAGCCTTCGACCTTGACCACCGTGGCCAGGACGCAGTCTTCATGGGCATGACGGGCGGCCTGGACGGCGGCCAGCAGGGTTCTGGAGATCGGCATGGGCGCGTTTCAGCCTTCGGTACGACGCGGGTCGGCCGAACGCGGGTAGGTGCGTTCTTCCTCGATGGTGCCGTTGACGTGGTGGATCTTCACCGAGGCCGTCTTGCCTTGCAGCACTTCGGCCAGTCGGCCGACCAGTTCGGCCTTGGTGGCGGCCTGGGCCAGCACGACCTCCGAGCCGGAGCGGCGCAGCGCCCAGCCTTGTCCGTGGGTGACGACGTGATAGGTGTCCATGGGCAAGCGCCTCGATCAAAGGGTACAGGGCTGTGACCACAGCGGCCCTGCGGTCGTTTCGTCGAATGTGCCCTGCCCTTCGCGCCTGCCGGGCACGCCGCCCGGCAACCTGCGCGTGCCCCGGCTGCGTTTGACCGGTACAATGCCGGCCCTCACCGTGAGCCTGATTCTGATAACGACATGTCCCTTCCGAAGAACCACCTCGAACTGCTCAGCCCTGCCCGTGACGTGGCCATCGCCCGCGAAGCGATCCTGCACGGTGCCGATGCCATCTACATCGGCGGCCCGAGCTTCGGTGCCCGTCACAACGCCTGCAACGAGGTGGGCGATATCGCCGCGCTGGTGGAATTCGCCCACCGCTACCATGCGCGGGTGTTCACCACCATCAACACCATCCTGCACGACAACGAACTGGAGCCGGCGCGCCGGCTGATCCACCAGCTGTACGATGCTGGTGTCGACGCGTTGATCGTCCAGGACCTCGGGGTGATGGAACTGGACATCCCGCCGATCGAGCTGCATGCCAGCACCCAGACCGACATCCGCACCCTGGAACGTGCCCGTTTCCTCGATCAGGCCGGCTTCTCGCAGCTGGTGCTGGCCCGCGAGCTGAACCTGCAGGAAATCCGCACGATCGCCGACCACACCGACGCGGCCATCGAGTTCTTCATCCATGGCGCGCTGTGCGTGGCGTTCTCCGGACAGTGCAACATCTCCCATGCCCAGACCGGGCGCAGCGCCAACCGGGGCGACTGCTCCCAGGCCTGCCGCCTGCCCTACACCCTCAAGGACGACCAGGGCCGCGTGGTGGCCTTCGAGAAGCACCTGCTGTCGATGAAGGACAACAACCAGAGCGCCAACCTGCGCGCGCTGGTCGAGGCCGGCGTGCGCTCCTTCAAGATCGAGGGGCGCTACAAGGACATGGGCTACGTGAAGAACATCACCGCCCACTACCGCCAACTGCTCGACCAGGTACTCGAAGACCGCCCGGACCTGGCACGCGCCTCCAGTGGCCGGACCGATCACTTCTTCGTGCCGGACCCGGACAAGACCTTCCACCGTGGCAGCACCGACTACTTCGTCAGCGACCGCAAGATCGACATCGGCGCGTTCGACTCGCCGACCTTCACCGGTCTGCCCGTCGGCACCGTGGAGAGCGTCGGCAAGCGTGACCTGCAGGTGGTCACCGAGGTGCCGCTGTCCAACGGCGATGGCCTCAACGTGCTGGTCAAGCGCGAGGTGGTGGGCTTCCGCGCCAACATCTGCGAGGCCCGCGGCCAGTTCGAGGAAGACGGCCAGACGCGCTATCGCTACCGCGTCGAGCCCAACGAGATGCCCGCCGGCCTGCAGCGCCTGCGCCCGCACCACCCGCTGAACCGCAACCTCGACCACAACTGGCAGCAGGCCCTGCAACGCACCTCCGCCGAGCGCCGTGTGGGCCTGGCCTGGCAGGCGCGTCTGGATGAGCAGCGTCTCGAGCTGACCGCTACCAGCGAGGAAGGCATCCGGGTCAGCGTCGCCCTGGACGGGCCGTTCGGCGCCGCCAACAAGCCGGAGCAGGCGCTCGACCAACTGCGTGACCTGCTCGGCCAGCTGGGCACCACCCAGTACCACGCCACGGCCGTCGAGCTGCAGGCGCCCCAGGCCTACTTCGTGCCCAACTCGCAGCTCAAGGCCCTGCGCCGCGAAGCCATCGAGGCCCTGACGGCCGCCCGTGTGGCTGCCCACCCGCGCGGCGCACGCAAGGCCGAAACCACGCCGCTGCCGGTCTATCCCGAGTCGCACCTGTCGTTCCTGGCCAACGTCTACAACCAGAAGGCCCGGGACTTCTACCACCGCCATGGGGTGAAGCTGATCGACGCCGCCTACGAGGCCCACGAGGAGCATGGCGAGGTGCCGGTGATGATCACCAAGCACTGCCTGCGCTTCTCCTTCAACCTGTGCCCCAAGCAGGCCAAGGGCGTCACCGGCGTGCGCACCAAGGTCGCGCCGATGCAGCTGATCCAGGGCGATGAAGTGCTGACGCTGAAGTTCGACTGCAAGCCGTGCGAGATGCACATCATCGGCAAGATGAAGTCGCACATCATCGACCTGCCGACACCAGGCAGCGCGGTGGCACAGGTGGTCGGCCACATCAGCCCGGACGACCTGCTCAAGACCATTCGCCGTCCGGCGACCGAGGCCTAGCCCCGCCAGGCGGCCATGAGCCGGCCCGTCGGCCCGGTGACCGGGTCGGCGACCGGCAGCGGCACCTGGGCGATGCGCGCCCGGCTGCCGGCCGCATCGTCGGCCCCGGGCCTCAGGGTGCTGAACGTCTCCTGCCCTTGCGGGTAGGCACCCACCACCTCGAACCCATCCCGGCTGTCCAGGCAGCGATGACCCGTGCCGGCCGGCAGGATCAGGACGTCGCCCGGGTTCAGCGTCATCGTCTCACCCTGCTCACCGCCTATCAGCACCGTGGCTGACCCGCGCAGCACGCCCAAGGCCTCATGGGCATCGGGGTGAAAGTGATGGTACGAAAAAATGCCGGCGCGCCAGAGCGGCGTCCACCCGTGCGCGGCGAACAGGGCCTCGAAGGCCTCGCCCAGGTCGGTGCCCACTGGCCAGGGCACCGTATAGGCCAGTACGGGCAAGGGGCTGTTCGGGAGCGTGCCTGCTGCCTGAAAGCGCCATTCACGGGGCGCGGGCGTGACGGTCTCGGGTACCGGCGACGTGGCCATGGGTCTTCTCCAGCTCGAAGGGTCTCCAGCATGGGCAGCGGTCTGCGTCGGGCGTTCCCTGCCAGTCGTCAGGCCAGCGCACTGGATGCTCGCCTGCCATGGTCGACATCGGCATGGCCCTGTCGTCGATCTGCCTTGGAGGCTCACCCATGACCCTGCACGCCGTGACCCTGCTCGATGCCCTGTCCGACCCCGCCCTGACCCGCATCCAGGTGGGCGACGAGGAATGCCTGCTGGTGCGTCGGGGTGATGCGGTCAAGGCCTTCGAGGCCAATTGCCCCCACGCCGGTGCGCCACTGGAGGAAGGCGCGTTGTGTGAAGGCGTGCTGGTGTGCCCCTGGCACAAGGCCGTGTTCGACCTGGACAGTGGCGCCGTCGAGGAGCCACCTGCCTTGCGTGGCCTGAAGCGCTATCCCGTGCAGGTGAAGGACGGCATGGTCTGGGTCGAGGATCAGCCCTTGCCCACCCCCTCGTTACCGGCACGGGCCAGAGGCCGCTGTTTCGTGGTGGTCGGCGCAGGCGCAGCGGGGGCTGCGGCGGTCGCCACGTTGCGCGCCGAAGGCTTCGCCGGACGGCTGGTGTGGATCGATCCCGAGGCCGCGCCGGCCTACGATCGTACGGCGTTGAGCAAGTTCGTCATCGCCGGCGAGATGAGCCCGGACGAGGTACCGCCCTTGCTGGAGCGAGCCTTCTATCGCGGGGCCGATGTGGAGCGCGTACGCGGCAAGGTCAAGTCGATCGACGTCAACGCCCGGCAGTTACTGCTGGCCGAAGGCCGAACCTTCGACTACGACGAGGTACTGCTGGCAACTGGCGGCGTGCCGGTGCGTCCTGCGCTGCCGGGGGCGGACCTGCCTGGCGTCCTGCTGCTGCGTTCGCGCGAGGACGCCGAACGGGTGCTCGATCAGGTCGAGCCCGGCCAGCCGGTGGTGGTGATCGGCGACAGTTTCATCGGCCTGGAGGCTGCCTCGGCCCTGCGCCGCTATGGCGCCGACGTGCACGTGGTGACGCGCCATGAGGTGCCGTTGGCACGTCAGCTCGGCGAGCGCCTGGGTCGCGCCGTACGTGCACTGCATGTCAGGCATGGCACGGTTTTTCATGGCCCGACGGAGCCGGTGCGCTTCGAAGGCGGCGAACGGCTCGAGGCGGTGATCCTGGCCGACGGTACGCGCCTGGAAACGTCGGTGGCGCTGCTAGGCACCGGGGTGAAACCGGCCAGCGGCCTGCTCTCGGCACTGCGCGACGGGCACGACTGCCTGCCCGTGGACGCCGGCATGCGCCTGGCCGACGGCGTGTGGGCCGCGGGCGATCTGGTGAGCTTTCCGCTGATGGGTGAGCGAACGCACATCGAGCACTGGCGCGTCGCCCAGCAGCACGGCGTGATCGCCGCTGCCAACATGCTCGGGCAGGATCGGCGCTACCTGGACGTGCCGTTTTTCTGGACCTATCACCAGGGCAAGACGCTCGAGGTGCTGGGGCATGCGCAGCACTGGGACGCTATCGAGTACCTGGGTGATCCCGAAGGCCTGGACTTCGTGGCCGTGCTCTGTGTCGGCGACCGCGTCGAAGCGGTGGTGGCCTGTGAGCGACAAGGGCTGATGGCCGCCCTGGCACGCCGGCTGCGCACGCCGCTGTCGCGCCAGCAGGCGCTGGCCTTCATGCAGACGTGGCAGGCGTAAGCCCACGCCCGGAACGCTGGGCCGACCTGCTAGGCTTAGCCTGTTCGCACTGCCAGGCGAGCGTCACGTGCGGCGCCTGGTGCGCGCTGCCCTGACCGCATCCGGAGGCTCCATGTCCCTCGTCATCCGTCGCGCCACTGCGGCCGACGCTTCATCCATCAGCGACGTCGTGACCCGTTCGTTGCAAGCGCTCGATACACCCGACTATCCACCGGCGGCGATCGAACGGCTCGTTCAGCGTTTCACGCCCGCCGCGATCGACGACCTGTTACAGCAACGGTGGATGCTGGTGGCCACGCGTGACGGCCATGTGGTCGGCACGGCCAGCCTGGATGCCGGATTCGTCAGGACCGTGTTCATCCTACCTGACTGCCAAGGCCTGGGCGTGGGCAGGCAACTGCTGGAGGCGCTTCATGCGCAGGCGGTGGCGACCGGGCTGGAACGTCTGCACGTTCGCTCGTCGACCACGGCGGTGGGCTTTTACGAAAGGATGGGGTACAGGCGCCATGAAGAGGCGCCAGAGGGCTCTGGCAACACAGTGATGATGACACGGACGCTGTAGTCGCAGGTCAGGGCTTGAGACGCCCGGGGCCGGCTCAAGCCCGGCATGCAGCGACGGCCACGTGCGTTTCAGCAGACAGCCGGCCCTGGGTCACGGCCTCATGGCGAGATCGGATCGCTCGCGGGGAAGGTCTCGTCGAGCGCGTTGTCGACGTTTTTCTCGTTGGGTTGCACCGCAGCCGCGCAATCGCAGTCGTTCATGCGGCAGTGCTGGTTATCCTTGTGGCCGTTGGCGCAGGCTTCGCAGCAGTAGGCCTTTTCACCCTGGGTCACGGTGGTGGCGTCTACGGTGCACGAGCAGTGCGCGCAGGCACAGCGTTGTTCGCTCATGGTCAGTTCCTCTCAGTGTCGTCGTCTACAACGTCATCGGTCCACGGCTTGCCGTCCAACGGGTTGGAGCGCGCCAGTTCGGCCTCGTCCAGGCCAAAGCCGCCACCGATCTCTTCGGCATCGACGTGGGTCAGCGACTGGTCGGCCGGCCGGCCGGAGCCCAGCTCGTCGGGGTCGCGTGCACCGGTCTCGTCCAGCAGTGTGCTGGGGCTCATGTCGTCCATGGTGACGCCGTCTTCCTGAACGGTATCGCTCAGGGCCTCACCGCCGGTCATGCCGCTTTCGGCCACGCGCTCGGCCGGGAATTCGTGGGCCACTTCCCGAGGATCACGCAGGTCGCCTGCACGGCCTTCATGTTCGTCGGACTCGTTGAAGTCGAGTTCGTGCACGCTGCCCATACGGTCCTCGATGGTGTCGATCTCGGTTCGCTTCCAGGTCTGGGGTTCATCTGCCTTGGCCATGTCGGCGCTCCATCAAGTGGGTTCATGACAATCGACCCCCTGCCCCGCGCAATGATTCAGACTTTTTGTCGACGGCCCTGGCGAGGCGGCAAGGGAACTCTGATAGGCGCCCGTGCCTCCCACCAACAGGACAGGCAAACCGCACGGGGACGCGAGCATGGCCAAGCCTCTGCAGGAATATCAGCGCAAGCGCGACTTCGCCGCCACGCCGGAACCCTCTGGCGAGACCCAGGACGATACGACGCGCCACGCCTTGCAGTTCTGCATCCAGAAACACGACGCCAGCCACCTGCACTACGACTTTCGCCTGGAACTGGACGGCACGCTCAAGAGCTGGGCGGTACCCAAGGGGCCATCGCTGGACCCGTCGGTCAAACGCCTGGCCGTGCACGTCGAGGACCATCCCCTCGACTACGCCGACTTCGAAGGCCATATCCCTGAGGGTCATTACGGCGCAGGCGACGTGATCGTCTGGGACCGGGGCACCTGGGAGCCGGAAGGCGATGCACAGGCCGCCTATGCCAAGGGCAAGCTGCGCTTTCGCCTCAATGGCGAGAAGCTGTCCGGCACCTGGAACCTGTTTCGCACCCGCCTGGCGGGCAAGAAAGAGCAATGGATGCTGGTCAAGTCCCACGATGACCAGGCGCGCAGCGAGGCGGACTACCGCATCGTCGACGCCCAGCCAGACAGCGTGGTCAGCGACCGCACCCTTGCGCCAGCCTCCAAGGCGACATCCGCCCCGCCTAAGGCCTCCAAACGCACCGCCAAGACCTCGAAGGCCCGCCCACGCGCCTCGATACCCAAGGAGCGCACGCTGCCGGAGACCCTGACGCCTCAATTGGCCACCCTGGTGGACGCGCCGCCCGACGGCGACTGGCGCTATGAGGTGAAGTTCGACGGCTACCGCATTCTGGCGCGCATCGAGGGCGACGACGTTCGGCTGTTCACCCGCAGTGGCAACGACTGGAGCGCCAAGCTGACGCACCAGGTCGAGGCGCTGCGTGGATTGGGGGTGGACTCGGCCTGGCTCGACGGCGAGGTGGTGGTCACCGACGACGAAGGCCATGCCGACTTCCAGGCGCTGCAGAATGCCTTCGACACGGCGCACGGCGAGGCGATCACCTATTACGTGTTCGACCTGCCGTTTCTCGGCGGCCAGGACCTGCGCCAGCAGCCCCTCAGCGCACGGCGCGAGGCGTTGCAGGCCCTGCTCGCCGAGAGCGACAGCCCGCTGCTCAAGTACTCCCAGGACTTCGACGAACCGGTCGACTCCCTGCTCGAAAGCGCCTGTTCGCTGCAGCTCGAAGGCCTGATCGGCAAACGCGCCGACAGCCTCTACAGCGGCCAGCGCAGCCAGGACTGGATCAAGCTCAAGTGCAAGCAGCGCCAGGAATTCGTAATCGTCGGCTACACCGATCCGAAAGGCAGCCGCAGCCGCTTCGGCGCGCTGCTGCTGGGGCTGCATGACCCAGACAGCGATACCCTGCGCTATGCCGGCAGGGTCGGCACCGGGTTCACCGCCGAGACCCTGGACAGCCTTCATCAGCGCCTGACGCCCTTGCACGCCAAGCACACTCCGCTTGCCAACCCACCCAGCGGTGCCCAGGCCCGTGGCGTGCACTGGCTGCGCCCGCACCTGCTGGCCGAGGTCGCCTACGCGCAGATGACCCGTGACGGCCTGGTACGCCATGCGGTGTTCCACGGCGTGCGCGATGACAAACCGGCCGAGGCCATCGACCTGGAGCGTCCCCTGCCTTCGGCCGACATCGCCCGGCCTGCCCCACGCACCACCTTGCGCCTGACGCATCCGGAGCGGGTGATCGACCCCAGTCATGGCCTGACCAAGCGCCAGGTGGCCGACTACTACGCCTCGGTGGCCGAGCGCATCCTGCCGCACCTGCAGGCCCGCCCCGTGGCGCTGGTCCGTGCCCCGGACGGGCTGGGCGGCGAGTTGTTCTTCCAGAAGAACGCCGGTCATTTGAAGATCCCGACGTTGCGTACCTACCCCAAGACCGAGGTCGGGCAGCCGGTAATGATCATCGACGGTCCCGAGGCCTTGCTCGGCGCCGTGCAGATGAACACCGTGGAGCTGCACACCTGGAACGCCACCGACAAGGCCTTCGACCGCCCGGACCGTTTCGTGCTCGACCTGGACCCCGACCCGGCCCTGCCGTGGAAGGCCATGGTCGAAGCTACCCACCTGACGCTGACGCTGCTCGACGAGCTGGGGCTCCAGGCATTCCTCAAGACCAGTGGCGGCAAAGGCATGCACGTGGTGGTGCCGTTGACCCGGCGAGCGGGCTGGGACGAGGTGAAGGACTTCACCCACGCGCTGGTCGATCACCTGGCCGGGCTGTTCCCGGAGCGTCTGTCCGGGGTGGCCGGTCCGCAGAACCGGGTCGGGCGGATCTTCATCGACTACCTGCGCAATGGCCGTGGCGCGACCACGGTGTGCCCCTTCTCGCTGCGCGCCCGCGAAGGCCTGCCGGTGTCGGTGCCGATCGATCGTGAGGAACTCCCCACGCTCAAGGGTGCCAACCATTGGCACCTGGGCAACATCGGTGAACGCCTGCGCCAGACGCAGGACCCGTGGGCGGCGTTCTGGAGCGTTCGCCAATCGATCACCGCGAAGATGCGCAAGACAATGGGAATGACCTGATGGAACGACTGATCGACCTGCTGCAATGGCCGGCCATGGCGCTGACGGTGCTGGCCGCCTGGTGCATCGGCTCACGCCGCCCCAACCGTCGTCGTGTGGGGTTCTGCTGCTTCATCGCCAGCAATTTGCTGTGGGTGGTCTGGGGCTGGCAGCTGCAAGCCTGGGCCCTGATCGTGCTGCAGTTCGTGCTCTGTGGCATGAACCTCAGGGGCTGGAAAAAGAACACGCTGACGCAGGCCACGTCATGAAGCCTACCCCTACGGCCCTGGCGCCGTTGCTCGCGTCCTTCGGCGAGCGCCTGCGCACGATGACCCCCGAGCCACGCCTGGCCGAACTGATGGGCCTGCTGCGCGACGCCGAGCTCGACCGTCTGCCCCTGCCTGGTCAGGGCCATACTCTGCAGCGCTGGCAGACCCTGGCGCAGGTGGCCGGGTGCGACCTGGCCCTGGCGAAACTCTACGAAGGCCATACCGATGCCCTGGCCATCCTTGCCGAGTGCGCGGGTGCGCACCTGGTGGAGGGCGAACTGTGGGGTGTCTGGGCCGCCGAACCGCCGGATGCACGTGCCAAGATCACCGCCCAGCACGGTGACCAGGTCCGTCTCGGTGGACGCAAGGCCTGGTGTTCCGGCGCGCAGCAGATCGACCGTGCATTGATCACCGCCTGGGACCAGGACGACCAGCCGCAGCTGGTAGCCATCGACCTCAAGGACCCGACCCTGCGCCTGCACACCGAGGGCTGGCAGGCCGTGGGCATGGCCAGCACCGCCAGCGTCGACGTTTTGTTCGACGACACGCCCGGGATTGCCGTGGGCGGTCCGGGGCAATACCTCTCGCGACCGGGCTTCTGGCACGGCGGCGCGGGCATCGCGGCGTGCTGGTACGGGGCGGCCGAAGCCCTGGCAGAGTACCTGCGTGCCTATTGCCAGGCACGTCGTCACGACCCCCATGCCCTGGCCCACCTCGGCGCCGTGGACGCTGCCCTGTTCGGCGCGCGGGCCGCGCTGCGCGACTGTGCGGCGTGGATCGACGCCCAGCCCGAAGCCGATGCCCAGTACCCGGTCTGCCGTACCAGGGCCCACGTCGAACACGCCGTGACCCAGGTCATCGAACACGTCGGCCGCGCCTTGGGTGCCACGCCCTTCTGCCGCACGCCTCACTTCGCACGCTTGAGCGCGGACCTGCCGGTGTACCTGCGCCAGAGCCACGCCGAACGCGACCTGGCCGGCCTGGGCGAGCACCTCATCGACACTCCAGAAAAGGCCTGGCGACTATGAGCGAAAACCTGATCCAGGCCAGCCAGGGCAGGCCGTGGTCCGACTGGAAACGGTCGGCCCACCTGGCGCGCGCCGGCTGGATCGAGCCTGAAACCCTGTGCGTGCCAGGTCGCCGCACCGTGATCGTCGCCCCGCACCCGGATGACGAGATCCTCATGGCCGGTGGCCTGATGGCGGGGTTCGAAGGCCGTGAACAGGACCTGATCCTGGTTTCCGCCACCGATGGCGAAGGCAGCCACCCAGGCTCCGAGCAATGGCCGCAATCAGTCCTGCGCCGCCAGCGCGTCCAGGAGAGTCGGCATGCCCTGCAGCGGCTCAAGCTCGACCTCAACGCCTTGACCTGGGAGCGCCTGAACCTGACCGACGGCGGCGTTGCCCATGACGAGGCCTACCTGGTCAGCCACCTCAGCCGGCTGCTCGCGCCGGGCGATCTGCTGATCACCACCTGGCGCGGCGATGGTCATTGCGACCATGAAGCCATTGGCCGCGCCTGCGCCCAGGTGGCGGCCGCGCGCCAGGCGACCCTGTGCGAGATTCCGGTCTGGGCCTGGCACTGGGCCGAGCCTGACGATCCCCGGCTGCCCTGGTCACGTGCCCGCCGTGTGCGCCTGAACCCCGAACGCCTGGCGCGCAAGCGCGAGGCCATCCACGCCCATCTCACGCAGTTGCAACCCGATGGCGACCGCCCTCCCGTGGTCCCGCCGCTGCTGCTGGACTGCCTTCTGCAACCTTTCGAACTGGTGTTCCTATGAGCCTCGACGCGCAATATTTCGCTGACCTGTACGCCGGTAACGACGACCCGTGGGCCTTCCGCACGCGCTGGTACGAGCGGCGCAAGCGTGACCTGGTGATGGCCAGCCTGCCCCGGCAATGCTACGAGCGCATCTTCGAGCCGGCCTGCGCCAACGGCGAGTTGAGCGCGCAGCTCGCCGAACGTTGCGCCGCCCTGCTCTGCCAGGACCTGGACCCCAACGCGGTCGACCTGGCGCGCTCGCGGTTGGCCGGGTTCACCAATGCCAGCGTCGAACAGGGTCACCTGCCGGCGGATTGGCCAGGCGGCAGCTTCGACCTGATCGTGCTCAGCGAAGTGGGCTACTACCTCAACCCGACCGAATGGCTGCAGGTGATCGAGCAATCGGTGGCCAGCCTGACCTATGACGGGGGCCTATTGGCCTGCCATTGGCGCCACCCGATCGCCGGCTGCCCGCAGGACGGTCGCGAGGTGCACGACCTATTGGCCAAGCACCTGCCGCTGTACTCGGTGTTCCGTCACGAAGAGGCGGACTTCCTGCTCGAATACTGGTCCTGCCAGCCGAGCGTGGTCGACCTCGACGAGACCTGCTCATGATCGGCGTGGTGATCCCGGCGCACAACGAGGCCAGGCGCCTGGGCCACTGCCTGCGCGCGCTGCGACTGGCGATGCTGGACGTCGAGCAGGCCGGGCATCGGGTCGAGGTGGTGGTGGTGCTCGACCGCTGCAGCGATGGCAGCGAGGCGATCGCCCGACGCCATGGCGTACTGACCTTGAAGGTGGATGCCGGCAACGTCGGCATCGCCCGGCGTGTCGGCGCTGCGCTCATGCTCGAGCGTGGCGCCCGCTGGCTGGCCTGCACCGACGCCGACAGCCGCGTGCCTTCGCACTGGTTGTCCTGGCAGGTGCACTGCGCCGCCGATGCCGTGTGCGGAACCGTGCACATCGACCGCTGGCAGCCGTGGCAAGGGATGGCGCTGCGGGAGCTGTACAACAGCCGTTACCAGGCCATAGAAGGCCATCGGCACATCCATGGGGCCAACCTGGGTGTGTCGGCCGAGGCGTACCAGCGGGTCGGGGGCTTCCCGGCGCTGGCGGCACACGAGGACGTGCACTTGGTCAAGGCGCTGGAAGCGCAGGGCGCCCAGATCGTCTGGACGGCCCGGCACAGCGTGGCCACCAGTAGCCGACGCGATTGCCGGGCGCGGGAAGGGTTCGGGGATTACCTGAGCGGGTTGGAGGCCGTGGTGGCGGCGACGGTGCAGGCAGCGCCTTGAAAGGATACCGCGTGGCTGATTTTACGGGCCCTGCGGGCCCGATCGCGGTCGGTCCGGCGACCCGGCAGGGGCCGCTCAGGAACCGCGATAGTCCGCCACGCCGCGGTGGAGCTACGGGTGTGGGAGCGGCCCCTGTGCCGCGATCGGGCCCGCAGGGCCCGTAAAACCAGCGATATCACTATGTCAGATAACCCAAGCTCTATCAGCCAAGCCAGCTATCAGCCTCACCCCCGCATCTTGGCAAACATCGCCTGCACATACCGCCCCAACGTATCACTCCCCCCCAAACTCTGCGCCAGACAGTCATCCGCCCGTGCCAAGTGCTCCAACAGCCGCTCACGCACCTCGGCCTCGCCACACAGCGCCACCAGCGTGGACTTGCCGGCATCCTTGCCGAGGTCCTTGCCACTGGCCGGATCGCAATCACACAGGTCGTCGTGCAGCTGGAAGGCCTGGCCCAAGTCCTGGGCGAACTGCCCGAGCAGCGCCCGGCAATGGGGTGAGGCGTCGCTGATGATGCAGGCCATGTCCAGGATGGAACTGAACAGCACCCCGGTCTTGAGCTGGTTGGTGGTGGCGATCTGCGCGGCGGTGCGCGCCTGGGTGCCGTCGTGCAGGTCCTGGAACTGCCCCTGCACCAACCCCTGGCTGCCCACGGCCTCGGACAACCGGGTCACCAGCTGGGTACGCGCCAGAGCCGGGACGTCCTCGATCGCCGCGATCACCGCGAAGGCCCGCGACAGCAACGCGATCGCCGCCAGGATGGCCACGTCCTGGCCGAACGTCAGGTGCACGGTCGGGCGGCCACGGCGCATCAACGCATCGTCCATGCACGGCAGGTCGTCCAGCACCAGCGAGGCGGCATGCACCATCTCCACGGCGCAGCCCAGGTCAAGGGCCGCCTGCGCCGGGCCACCCAGGCCTTCGGTGGCGAGCATCAGCAGCAGCGGACGCAGGCGCTTGCCGGGCGCCAAGGTGCCGTCACGCATGGCCAGTGCCACCAGGTCACGCTCGTTGCCCGCCACTGGCAACAGGCTGTCGAGCCGACGCTCCAAGCCCTCGCGCAGCTGCTGCAGGTGAATGTCGATCCCTGTGTCTATAGTTGCGGACAAGTGTGCGGCCATCGTTCCCTCTGTGCTTGTTATCAGGCCTTCGGCGGGCCAGGTGATGAATGTACGGCGTCGAAACGGACCTGTCGCTCACGTGTTGAGCGTAGCCCAAGGTTTTTCGGCCTGTCGGGAACGTCTGCAATGCGGCGTTGCCTGAGCCTTGATGCGACTCAAAGCTGTACAGCCCTACCGATCTTGTACAACACCCATGTGCACTGACAACACGCCGTACCGATGATTCCTGGCTACCTGGAGCAAGCATGCGCGAACCCGACCTGACCCGTCGCAAGGATGAACACCTGGACATCGTGCTGGACCCCCGCCGCGCGACCGTCGACGTCGATGCCGGCTGGTCGGCGATTCGTTTCGAACACTGCGCCCTGCCGGAGCTGGACCTGCGCCAGATCGACCTGCGCAGCCAGTTGCTGGGCATCGCGCTGGACGCCCCCCTGCTGATCAGCTCCATGACCGGCGGGGCGCGTCGCGCGACCCACATCAACCGGCACCTGGCCGAAGCGGCGCAGGAGCTGGGCATCGCCATGGGCGTAGGCTCGCAGCGGGTCAGCCTGACCTCGGTGCATGACCATGGCCTGACCCGCGAACTGCGCCGACTGGCCCCGCGCATCCCGCTGCTGGGCAACCTGGGCGCGGCACAGCTGCTCCAGCCCGATGGCCTGGATCTGGCGCAACGCGCGGTCGACAGCCTCGAGGCCAATGGCCTGATCATCCATTTCAACCCTTTGCAGGAAGCCGTACAGCCGGAAGGCGATCGCGACTGGCGCGGGGTGCTGGCGCATCTGGAGCGCTTGACCCAGCGCTTGCCAGTGCCGGTGATCGCCAAGGAAGTCGGCGCCGGGATCTCGGCAGCGGTCGCACGGCAACTGGTGGGGGCCGGGGTGCAGGTGATCGACGTGGCCGGTGCCGGCGGCACCAGCTGGGCGGCGGTGGAAGCCGAGCGCGCCGCGTCGGCCAGTGACCGTGCCGTGGCCGACGCCTTCGCCGGCTGGGGCATTCCGGCGGCCACCTGCGTGCGCCAGGTGCGCGAAGCCTTGCCCGAAACGCCACTGATCGCCTCCGGCGGCATCGCCACTGGCCTGGATGCTGCCAAGGCGATCCGCCTGGGTGCCGACCTGGTCGGCCAGGCTGCCGGGGTGCTGGTCGCCGCCACGGATTCCACCGAGGCGGTGGTCGAGCATTTCCGCATCCTCCTGCAGCAGTTGCGCATCGCCTGCTTCTGCACCGGCTCGGCCGACCTGGCCGCCTTGCGTCAGGCGCCTCTGCTGCCATGACCCATTTCGCCGTGGTGGCGCCCGCCTATGCCAGCCACTTCCAGGCGTTCGAGGTGCTGTCCGGCGCCCTGCTCGACCGTGGCCACCGCGTCACCTTCTTTCACCAGGCCGACGCCGCGCGCTGGCTTCAGGACCGGCGTATCGGCTTTCAACCGATCGGCCTGGACAGTCACCCACCCGGCACCCTGGACGCCCAGTTGCGCCTGGCCGCGTCGCCCTCCACGCCGTGGGCTTTGCACCGACTGATCCGCCAGTTGGCCGACACCAGTCGCTTGTTCATCGAGCACCTGCCCGGCGCCTTCGCCGCCCAGCACATCGAGGCGGTGCTCTGTGACCAGATGGAGGGCGCCGGTGGCCTGGTGGCCGAAGCACTGGGCCTGCCCTTCGTGTCGCTGGCCTGCGCCTTGCCGGTCAATCGGGAAGACGGCCTGCCCCTGCCGGTGATGCCCTTCGCCCCAGACCAAGACCCTTACAGCCTGCGACGTTGCCACGCCAGCACGCAGGTCTACGACTGGCTGATGAAGCCGGTGGACGCCGCGTTGATGCAGGGTGCCCGGCGCCTGGGCGTGCCACCGCGCCGTGGCCTGCACGCCTACCTGTCGCCCCGGCTGCAATTGAGCCAGACACCGGCCGCGCTGGACTTTCCACGCCAGAGCTTGCCGACGCATTTCCACCCGGTCGGGCCGCTGCGCCGCGCCACACCTGATCGACCCGGCCCCTGGCCCATCGACCCGAACCGGCCGTTGGTGTTCGCCAGCCTGGGGACGCTGCAGGGCGGGCGTCTGCGCCAGTTCCAGCGCATCGCCCGCGCCTGCCGCGCCCTGGACGTCCAGTTGCTGGTGGCCCACTGCGGGGGGCTCGGCCCTGCTCAGGAGGCGACCTTGCAACGCTGCGGCGCCACCTGGGTGACCGACTTCGCGCCGCAGCGCTGGATCCTGGAACAGGCCGATGCCGTGGTGACCCATGGCGGCCTGAACACCGTGCTGGACGCCATCGTCGCGCGTACCCCGATGCTGGTCATGCCGATCGCCTTCGACCAGCACGGCGTCGCCGCCCGGGTCGCGCACCACCGTCTGGGCCTGAGCCTGTCGCGCCGCGCCAGCACCCGGCGTATCGCCGACGCCCTGCGCCAGGTGCTCGCGCTGCCGACCCAGGCCCATGCCCGACAGGCCGCGGCCCTGGCTACCAGTGGTGGCGCGGCGCGCGCGGCGGACCTGATCGAGGCCGCCCTGGGCGTGCCTGCGTCTTCACCTTTGGAAACCGTCGATGACCTATGACCTGATTCTCGCCGGCACCGGCCTGGCCAACGGCTTGATCGCCTGGCGGCTGCGCCAGTGCCGTCCCGAGCTGAACATCCTGTGTCTGGACCAGGCCGACGCACTGGGCGGCAGCCACACCTGGTCGTTCCACACGACCGACCTGACCCCGCACCAGCAGCAGTGGATCGCGCCCTTCGTGGCCCAGCGCTGGTCGAGCTACCGGGTGCACTTCCCGGCCTATAGCCGCACCTTGCCCAGCGGCTATGTCAGCATCACCGGCGAGCGTTTCGCCCAGGTTCTGACCGATGCGCTGGGCGACGCCCTCTGGCTGAACCAGCCGATCCATTCGCTGACCCCGACCGAGGTGCGCCTGGCCGACGGCCGCCACCTGCGTGCCAAGGTGGTCATCGATGGTCGCGGAGCACCGCGCAGCCCGCACCTGGTACTGGGCCATCAGGCCTTTCTCGGCCAGTTGGTGCGCCTGGAACGCCCCCATGGGTTGACCGCGCCGATCATCATGGACGCTCGGGTCGCCCAGCACGACGGCTACCGCTTCGTCTACGTGCTGCCGTTCTCGGCCGACACCGTGCTGATCGAGGACACTCACTACGTGGATCAGCACCGCACCAGCGCCGAGCAGCTGCGTGCGCACATCGCCGAGTACGCCCAGCAGCAGGGCTGGGCCATCGCCGAATGCCTGCGCGAGGAACACGGCGTGCTGCCGATCACCCTGGCCGGCGACATCGAGGCGTTCTGGAACGCCGCCCAGGGGCAACCCTTGAGCGGCCTGCGCGCCGGGCTGTACCACAGCACCACCGGCTACTCGCTGCCCGACGCCGTGCGTCTGGCCGATTGGCTGGTCACCCAGCCCCTGGACGACGCCGCCGCACTCGGTGCCGACCTGCGGGCCTACGCACATGAACACTGGCGGACCCAGGGTTTTTACCGTCTACTCAACCGCATGCTGTTCCTGGCCGGGCGGCCCGAGCAGCGCTGGCAGGTGATGCAGCGCTTCTACCAGTTGCCCGACGGGCTGATCGAACGCTTCTACGCGGGCCGCAACACCTGGCGCGACCGCAGTCGGATTCTCATGGGCAAGCCACCGGTTCCGGTCGGTGAAGCCGTCGTCGCCGCGTGGCGACATTCCCCAAGGCATTTCAAGGAGCATCGATGAACCCTGGCAAATCGGCAATCGTCATCGGCGCAGGCTTCGGCGGTCTGGCGTTGGCCATCCGCCTGCAGGCCGCCGGCGTACGGACCACGCTGCTGGAACGCCGCGACAAGCCCGGTGGGCGCGCCTACGTGTACAAGGACGAAGGGTTCACCTTCGATGCCGGCCCCACCGTGATCACCGACCCGAGCGCCATCGAGGCGCTGTTCGAGGTGTCCGGCAAGCGCCTGGAAGACTACGTCGAGCTACTGCCGGTCGATCCGTTCTACCGCCTGTGCTGGGAAGACGGCACGGTGTTCAACTACAACAACGACCAGGCCATCCTCGAGCGGCAGATCCAGGCCCTGGACCCGGCCGACGTGGACGGCTACCGGCGCTTTCTGGACTACTCGCGCGCGGTGTTCGACGAAGGCTACGTGAAGCTGGGCGCGGTGCCGTTCCTGTCCTTGCGCGACATGCTCCAGGCCGGGCCGCAGCTGATGCGCCTGCAGGCCTGGCGCAGCGTGTACGGCATGGTGTCGCGCTTCATCCGCAACGACAAGCTGCGCCAGGCGTTCTCGTTCCATGCGCTGCTGGTCGGCGGCAACCCGTTCGCCACCTCGTCGATCTACACGCTGATCCATGCCCTGGAACGCCAGTGGGGCGTGTGGTTCCCCAAAGGCGGCACGGGCGCCCTGATCGACGGCATGGTCCGCCTGTTCCAGGATCTGGGCGGTGAGCTGGCCCTCAACGCCGACGTCGCGGCGCTGGAAACCCAGGGCGATCGCCTGACCGGCGTGCGCACCCACGATGGTCGTCACTGGCAGGCCGATGCGGTGGCGTCCAACGCCGATGTGGTCCACACCTACCAGCACCTGCTGGGCGATCACCCCCGCGGGCGCGCCGAAGGCCAACGCCTGCAGGGCAAGCGCTTCAGCAACTCGCTGTTCGTCATCCACTTCGGCCTGTCGCGCCCGCAACCCCAGCTGGAGCACCACACGGTGTGCTTCGGCGCGCGCTACAAGGGCTTGATCGACACGATCTTCAACGGCCCGGACCTGGCCGAGGACTTCTCCCTCTACCTGCATTCGCCATGCGCCACCGACCCGAGCCTGGCGCCGCCCGGCTGCTCGGCGCACTACGTGCTGGCACCGGTGCCGCACCTGGGCAACGCCGAGGTCGACTGGTCGGTGGAAGGGCCCGCCTACCGCGACCGGATCTTCGACTACCTCGAGCGCCACTACATGCCAGGGCTGCGGCGTGACCTGGTGACCAGCCGCATCTTCACCCCGCTGGACTTTCGCGACACCCTCAACGCGCACCTGGGCTCGGCCTTCTCGCTGGAACCGGTGCTGCAGCAGAGCGCCTGGTTCCGCCCGCACAACCGCGATGCGCGGGTCGAGAACCTCTACCTGGTGGGCGCCGGCACTCACCCGGGCGCCGGTGTGCCTGGCGTGATCGCATCGGCCAAGGCCACCGCCGGGCTGATGATCGAGGACCTGCACCGATGACGACAGGCGACGACGCGCTGTTGACCCATGCCGAGCGCAGCATCGCCGTCGGCTCCAAGAGCTTCGCGGCGGCGGCGCGGCTGTTCGCGCCGTCGACCCGGCGCAGCGCGGTGATGCTCTACGCCTGGTGCCGGCACTGCGATGACGTGATCGATGGCCAGGAAGCCGGGCACGACGCGCAACCGGTCGACCCGGCCGAAGCGGCGCGACGCCTGGTCCATCTGCGCGAACAGACCCTGGCGGCCTACGGCGAGGCGCCGATGCACGAACCGGCCTTCGCCGCCTTCCAGTACGTTGCCCGGCGCCATGGCATCCGCCGGCGCGAAGCGTTCGACCTGCTCGAGGGGTTCGCGATGGACGTCCAGGGCCACGCCTACCTCACGTTCGACGACACCCTTCGCTACTGCTACCACGTCGCAGGGGTGGTCGGCCTGATGATGGCGCGGATCATGGGTGTGCGCGATGAACGGGTGCTCGATCATGCGTGCGATCTGGGGCTGGGCATGCAGCTGACCAACATCGCGCGCGACATCGTCGAGGATGCCAAGGTCGGGCGGTGCTACCTGCCCCGCCAATGGCTGGAAGCCGCCGGCATCCCGCCCGACCGCCTGGCCGCGCCGGAGCACCGCGCCGCGCTGGCGCAACTGGCGGTGCGGCTGGTCGAGCAGGCCGAGCCGTACTACGCCAGCGCTCGGGACGGCATGGGCGCCCTGCCCTGGCGTTCGGCCTGGGCCGTGGCCACGGCGGCGCGGGTCTACCGGCGGATCGGGCTGAAGGTCAAGGCTGCGGGTGCCCAGGCCTGGGATGGACGACTGAGCACCTCGAAGGCGGAAAAGCTCGGCGCCTGCGCGGTCGGCCTGGGCCAGGCGCTCATTTCTCGGTTACGGCCGGCGAAGCAGCGCGCGGCCCGGCTGTGGCAGCGTCCCGCGCTGGGCGACGCAACGGACCACCCTGGCGCGTCCGCAGCTCTGCCCGCAGGCGATCGATAGGCGGCGCGTAGAGGAAGCCGAAGGACACGCAGTTCTCGCGCCCCTGCACGGCGTGGTGCATCAGGTGAGCCTGGTAGAGGCGCTTGAAGTAGCCACGCCGCGGCACGTAGCGAAACGGCCAGCGGCGATGGACCAGCCCGTCATGGGCGACGAAGTACAGCAGCCCGTAGGCGGTCATCCCGGCACCGACCCACTCCAGCGGGTTCCAGCCCGCGTTGCCCAACGCGATCAGCACGATGGCCAGCCCGGCGAACACCACCGCGAACAGGTCGTTCTTCTCGAACCAGCCCTGGCGCGGCTCATGGTGCGAGCGGTGCCAGCCCCAGCCGGGGCCATGCATGAGGTACTTGTGGGCCAGGTAGGCGATGCCTTCCATGGCGGCCAGCGATACCAGAAAGGTCAAGGTATTGATCAGCATGAGGCCTCGGTGGCGCGAACGGTTGCAGAAATGGAGTGCCTGTCGGGGGCGACGGTTCCCTGTGCCCGCAATGGGAGTGAACAGCTTGACGTGTCTGTAGCCTAATGCAAGCAAGCCATTCATTCATTGATGGAGAGCAGCCATGTCAGACCCCACCGAGCCGGAGCCGGATTACCCGCTGGACCCCTATGTCGATGACTACGACGAAAAGGAACCGGGCAATTACGTACCCCACCCCGACGACCCACCCCACAAGAAAGGGCCCGACTGGCCGGAAGGCCAAGTGGTGCCGGAAGATCAATCCAGCGGCTGAGGGACTGGGTGTTACAGGACTTTGTGGGAGCGGGCTTGCCCGCGATAGCGGTGGTCAACCCTACCCTGGCCGACAGATTGAACACTGGCCTGGCGGTTCCGAGGTGAATGCCCAGGCCCTATCGCTGGCAAGCCAGCTCCCACAGGTACTCATTTCAAGCAGGCATGTGAAAGCTCGGCGACGAATTCGAAACACGCTTCGCTCCGTGGGTTTCAAGGAAGCTCGTGAGGCAGACAAATCCGGGAGTCACGCAACGTTGCGCCTTTCCGGTCGTTTTTCGATCTCCATACCGTTTCTCAGCGTTCTCACTGGACCTGTGGGAGTCCGCCCGCCGCCTTGGCGCCGCGCTGTCGCGCAGAGAATATGGTGATAGCTGGCAGGATCCGAAGCTTCATTGCTAAGCGATTTTAGGGCCGCCTTGCGGCCCATCGCGGTCGGTCCGGCGCCCCGGCAGGGGCCGCTCCTACACCCGTAGTCCCACCGCGGAGTTGCAGGCTATCGCGGTCACCTGTGGGGCCCCTGTGCCGCGATTGGGCCCGCAGGGCCCACCGAGTCCTTCAATTATTTGCTTTAAGATCAAAAAGATATTTTGTGTTCTATGAGAGCGGGCTTGCCCGCGATTGCGTCCGGTCCATCACCGCCTGCCTTGAAAGGTCTAGTAATTCAGCGTCATTTATTTACAAGCGATGTTTACCAACACTTGCCCTCGCGACATGACTCACTTCATAGACACTGGCTCATGTCAACGCTGACTTCTCAACATCGTATCGACCAATACCCGAGTCGTCGGCTCCACTTCGACGTTCAGCACGTCCCCCACCGCAAGGTTGGAAAACGTCGTCTGCCGAAGGGTTTCCGGCGTCAGATTGAACCCCAGTTCCTCAGCATCCAACACGACGTTGGATACGGTCAGGCTTGCCCCATCGAGTGCGAGGAACCCTTTGGCAAACACATACTGAACAAGCTCAGGCGCAACCTGGACGCCCAGCCTCATCGCTTCGCCAAGCCATTCAACACGGGTGACAGTCGCCATTCCGTCCACATGCCCTGCCGTCAAATGCCCTCCTATCTCCTGCCCATACGCTGCAGACCGCTCCAGATTCACGGAATCCTGAGCTTTCAAAAACTGAAAGGTGGTTGCCTTGGCGGTAGCGTTCGTCACGTCGGCACCAAAGCCATCTGTATACAGACGCGTCACACTGAGGCAGATTCCGTCCAAGGCGATACTGCCTCCGATCTCCAGACCTCGAAGAAACTCGCGTGTTGTCCTGACCCTGATACCGTCCACACCCTTGCGCTGGGCAATGTCCGCCAATACGCCAACTTCCTTGATGATGCCTGTGTACATCGCCTGCTCTCCTTGATGAGAGATGAACACGCGTGAGCGTTACCCGCCTCGAGACAATCAAACGTTATCAGCGGCAGTTTTCATCTGTCTGCCAGACGCTTCTGGCTGTCATATAGGCGCGTGCCTACGAAAGCATCTACGTCGTCAACACAGTGTTTTTCCTGATTCTTGGATACGCCGTAGACCTACGAGGCGCGTTGAAACGAATTGGCAGGCATTCGATGACTTATGGCGCTTCGGGATCATACCCCTCGAGTTTGAGACGGATTTTAGAAGTCTGGCTTTGGGATCTGGCAGAGCACACAGGACACCATCCTGACCGCCAGACCTACCTGCCTACCCACCCATCACTCCGAGTGATAATAACCTTCGCCCCATTCGATTCGTTCCCCCCGCGCGCGCCGCGCAGAATCCGCCCACTTTCTTCACTCTGGCGGATTTTTCCATGGAACATTCACTCACATCCCTGCGCTTTCCCCTGGCCGCCCTGGCGGCCGTGGTGATCAGCGCATGCGGCCAGGCGCCAGAGACCGCCCGGCCCGCCAGCGCACCGACGGTCAGCGTGGCCCAGGTGCTGGAACAGCCGATCAACGAATGGGACGAATTCACCGGCCGCCTCGAGGCGCCGGAGACCGTCGAGGTGCGTCCGCGCGTGTCCGGGCAGATCGACCGCGTAGCGTTCACCGAAGGCGCCCAGGTCAACAAGGGCGATCTGCTGTTCCAGATCGACCCGCGTCCGTTCCAGGCCCAGGTCCGCCAGCTCGAAGCGCAACTGCAACAGGCCCGCGCCTCGGCCAGCCGCAGCGAGAACGAGGCCCAGCGCGGTCAGCGCCTGCGCAGCAGCAACGCCATTTCCGCCGAGCTGGCCGAGTCGCGCAGCAGCGCGGCCGCCGAAGCGCGCGCGGGCGTGGCGGCGATCCAGGCGCAACTGGACCTGGCGCGCCTGAACCTGAGCTTCACCCGCGTCACCGCACCGATCAGCGGCCGCGTCAGCCGGGCCCAGTTCACCGCCGGCAACATCGTCACCGCCGACGTCACGCCGCTGACCAGCGTGGTCTCCACCGACAAGGTGTATGCCTACTTCGACGCCGACGAGCGCGTCTACCTCAAGTACACGCAACTGGCCCGCAATGGCCAGCGCGGTCAATCCACGCCCGTGTACCTGGGCCTGTCCAACGAGGCCGGCACCCCGCACCTGGGCCAGATGAACTTCGTCGACAACCAGGTCAACCCGCGCACCGGCACCATTCGTGGGCGTGCGGTGTTCGACAACCGCGACGGCCAGTTCACCCCCGGCCTGTACGCGCGGCTCAAGCTGGTCGGCAGCGCCACCTACTCGGCGACGCTGATCAACGACGAAGCGGTCGGCACCGACCTGGGCAAGAAGTTCGTGCTGGTGATGGACGCCGACAACAAGGCCAGCTACCGCACCGTCGAACTCGGGCCCAAGCTCGAAGGCCTGCGCATCGTCCGCGAAGGCCTGCACAAGGGTGACCGCATCGTGGTCAAGGGCCTGCAGCGGGTCCGCCCCGGCGCGGTGGTCACACCCCAGGACACACCGATGGCCAGCGACGAGACCCTGGCCGCGCTCGCCCGTCAACGTCAGGCCTTGCAGGCCAGCCAGGCCGGGCAACCCGCCGCTGCCGTGAAACTCGCCAGTGCCCCGGCACCGCGCGGCTGAAGGATCGAACCCCATGAACTTCTCACGCTTCTTCATCACCCGGCCGATCTTCGCCGCGGTGCTTTCCCTGCTTCTGCTGATCGCCGGCAGCATCGCACTGTTCCAGTTGCCGATCAGCGAATACCCCGAGGTGGTGCCGCCCACCGTGGTGGTGCGCGCCAACTTCCCCGGCGCCAACCCCAAGGTCATCGGTGAAACCGTTGCCGCGCCCCTGGAACAGGCCATCACCGGGGTCGAGAACATGCTCTACATGTCCTCGCAATCCACGGCCGATGGCAAGCTGACCCTGACCATCACCTTCGCCCTGGGCACCGACTTGGACAATGCCCAGGTCCAGGTGCAGAACCGCGTCACCCGCACCCAGCCCAAGTTGCCGGAGGAAGTCACGCGCATCGGTATCACCGTGGACAAGGCCTCGCCGGACCTGACCATGGTCGTGCACCTGACCTCGCCGGACAACCGCTACGACATGCTCTACCTGTCCAACTACGCCATCCTCAACATCAAGGATGAGCTGGCGCGCCTGGGCGGCGTGGGCGACGTGCAGCTGTTCGGCATGGGCGACTACTCGCTGCGGGTCTGGCTCGATCCGAACAAGACCGCTTCGCGCAACCTGACCGCCAGCGACGTGGTCGCGGCGATCCGTGAGCAGAACCGCCAGGTCGCCGCCGGCCAGCTCGGCGCCCCGCCCGCGCCGGGGGCTTCCAGCTTCCAGTTGTCGATCAATACCCAGGGCCGTCTGGTCACCGAGGAAGAGTTCGAGAACATCATCATCCGCGCCGGCGCCGACGGCGAGATCACCCGCCTGAAGGACATCGCCCGGGTCGAGCTGGGGTCGAGCCAGTACGCCCTGCGCTCGCTGCTGAACAACCAGCCGGCGGTGGCCCTGCCGATCTTCCAGCGCCCAGGCTCCAACGCCATCGACATCTCCAATGACGTGCGCGCCAAGATGGCCGAGCTGAAGAAAGACTTCCCCGAAGGCATGGACTACAGCATCGTCTACGACCCGACGGTGTTCGTCCGCGGTTCCATCGAAGCGGTGGTGCACACCCTGTTCGAAGCCCTGGTGCTGGTGGTGCTGGTGGTGATCCTGTTCCTGCAGACCTGGCGTGCCTCGATCATCCCGCTGCTGGCCGTGCCGGTCTCGCTGATCGGCACCTTCGCGGTGATGCACCTGTTCGGTTTCTCGCTCAACGCCCTGTCGCTGTTCGGGCTGGTGCTGGCCATCGGCATCGTGGTCGACGACGCCATCGTGGTGGTGGAGAACGTCGAGCGCAACATCGGCCTGGGCCTGGCGCCGGTGCCCGCCACGCAGAAGGCCATGGGCGAAGTGACCGGTCCGATCGTCGCCACGGCGCTGGTGCTGTGCGCGGTGTTCGTGCCGGCCGCCTTCATCTCGGGGCTGACTGGGCAGTTCTACAAGCAGTTCGCCTTGACCATCGCCATTTCCACGGTGATCTCCGCGTTCAACTCGCTGACCCTGTCGCCGGCCCTGGCCGCCGTGCTGCTCAAGGACCATCACGCGCCCCAGGACCGCTTCTCGCGCCTGCTCGACCGGCTGCTGGGCGGCTGGCTGTTCGCGCCGTTCAACCGTTTCTTCGACCGCGCCAGCCATCGCTACGTCGGCGGCGTGCGCCGGGTGGTCCGCTCCAGCGGCATCGCGCTGTTCATTTACGCAGGGCTCATGGGCCTGACCTACCTGGGCTTCGCCTCGACGCCGACCGGGTTCGTCCCGGCCCAGGACAAGCAGTACTTGGTGGCCTTCGCACAACTGCCCGATGCCGCCAGCCTGGACCGCACCGAAGCGGTGATCAAGCGCATGAGCGAGATCGCCCTGGCACAACCGGGCGTGGCCGATTCGGTGGCCTTCCCAGGCCTGTCGATCAACGGCTTCACCAACAGCCCCAACAGCGGCATCGTGTTCACCCCGCTCAAGCCGTTCGATCAGCGCAAGGACCCGAGCCAGTCGGCGCAAGCCATCGCCGCCGCGCTCAACGCCCAGTTCGCCGACATCCAGGACGCCTACATCGCGATCTTCCCGCCACCGCCCGTGCAAGGCCTGGGCACCATCGGCGGATTCCGCGTGCAGGTCGAAGACCGCGGCAACCTGGGCTACGAGGCGCTGTACCGCGAAACCCAGAACATCATCGCCAAGAGCCAGCAGGTGCCGGAACTGGCGGGGCTGTTCACCAGTTACCAGGTCAACGTGCCGCAGGTCGATGCCGCCATCGACCGGGAAAAGGCCAAGACCCACGGGGTGGCGATCAATGACATCTTCGATACCCTGCAGATCTACCTGGGCTCGTTGTACACCAACGATTTCAACCGCTTCGGGCGGACCTACCAGGTCAACGTGCAGGCCGAGCAGCAGTTCCGTCTGGACGCCGAGCAGATCGGCCAGCTCAAGGTGCGCAACGACCGTGGCGAGATGATCCCGCTGGCGACCTTCCTCAAGGTCAGCGACACCTCCGGGCCTGACCGGGTCATGCACTACAACGGCTTCATCACCGCCGAGATCAACGGTGCGGCGGCGCCCGGCTACAGCTCCGGCCAGGCCGAGGCAGCCATGGCACGCCTGTTGACCGCCGAGCTGCCCAACGGCATGACCTTCGAGTGGACCGAGCTGACCTACCAGCAGATCCTGGCGGGCAATACCGCGCTGCTGGTGTTCCCGCTGTGCGTGCTGCTGGCCTTCCTGGTGCTGGCGGCGCAGTACGAGAGCTGGAGCCTGCCGCTGGCGGTGATCCTGATCGTGCCGATGACGCTGCTGTCGGCGATCACCGGGGTGATCCTCACCGGTGGTGACAACAACATCTTCACCCAGATCGGCCTGATCGTGCTGGTCGGGCTGGCCTGCAAGAACGCCATCCTGATCGTCGAGTTCGCCAAGGACAAACAGGCCGAGGGCCTCGACCCGCTGGCCGCGGTGCTGGAGGCGTGCCGCCTGCGTCTGCGCCCGATCCTGATGACCTCGATCGCCTTCATCATGGGCGTGGTGCCGCTGGTGTTCTCCTCCGGTGCCGGCGCCGAGATGCGCCATGCGATGGGCGTGGCGGTGTTCTCCGGGATGATCGGCGTGACCGTGTTCGGCCTGTTCCTGACGCCGGTGTTCTTCGTCCTGATCCGCCGCCATGTCGAACGTCGTCAGGCGCGTCGCATCGCTCACACCCCGCTGCAGGAGACCCAGGCATGATGCGGTTCACCCCTTTTCTTCCGAGTCTGCTGGTGCTGGCCCTGTCGGCCTGCGCCGTCGGCCCCGACTACCGCGCGCCCCAGCCTGAGCCGGCGCGCCTGGACGCCACGCAGGGCGCGGCCGCGTTCGACCCGACGCGTTTCGAAAGCGCCTGGTGGCACCAGTTCGAGGACCCGACCCTGGATCGCCTGGTGCAGGCCTCGCTGACCGGCAACCGCGACCTACGTGTGGCCTTCGCCCGGCTCAAGGCGGCGCGGTCCATCCGTGAGGACGTGGCCAACGACGCGCTGCCGGTGGTGACCAGTGGCGCCAGCAGCACGCTGGGCAAGGGCCAGATTCCGGGCCAGACCGAGCAGCGGGTCAACAGCGAGCGCTACGACCTGGGCCTGGACATGGCCTGGGAGCTGGACCTGTTCGGCCGCATCCAGCGCCAGCTGGAAGCCAGCCAGGCCCGCGAAGACGCCGCCCAGGCCGACCTGCGCCAGTTGCAGGTCAGCCTGATCGCCGAACTGGTGGATGCCTACGGTCAACTGCGGGGCGCCCAGCTGCGCGAGCGCATCGCTTCTGACAACCTCAAGACCCAGCAGGACTCGCGGCGGATCACCGAGACCCTGCGCGACGCCGGGGTGGGTAACGAGCTGGACGTGGTCCGCGCCGAGGCGCGCCTGGCCGCCGTCGAAGCCAGCCTGCCGCAACTGCAGGCCGAGCAGGTCCGCGCACGCAACCGCATCGCCACCCTGCTCGGTCAACGCCCCGAGCAGCTGAGCATCGACCTGTCGCCCCAGCACCTACCGGCGATCGCCAAGGCGCTGCCGGTGGGCGACCCGGGCCAGTTGCTGCGCCGCCGTCCGGACATCCGCAGCGCGGAACGGCAGTTGGCCGCCGCCACGGCCGAGGTCGGCGTGGCCACGGCCGACCTGTTCCCACGGGTCAGCCTCAGCGGCTTCCTGGGCTTCACCGCTGGACGCGGGTCGCAGATCGGCAGCTCGGCGGCCAACGCCTGGGCACTGGCGCCCAGCATCACTTGGCCGGCTTTCGACCTGGGCAGCGTGCGGGCCCGCCTGCGCGGCGCCAAGGCCGAGGCCGAAGGCGCACTGGCCACCTACGAGCAGCAGGTGCTGCTGGCCCTGGAAGAGTCGTCGAACGCCTTCAGCGACTACGGCAAGCGTCAGCAACGCGTGCGCGCCCTGATGCGCCAGAGCGAGGCCAGCCGCAAGGCCGCCGACCTGGCGTCGATTCGCTACCGCGAAGGCACCGTCGACTACCTGGTGCTGCTCGACGCCGAACGCGAACGCCTGGCCGCCGAAGACGCCCAGGCCCTGGGCGAAGTCGAGCTGTACCGTGGGGTCGTGGCGATCTACAAGGCGCTGGGGGGTGGTTGGGACGTGGCCAGCGGCGCGCCCGGTACGCTCGCGGCGCGGTAGCAAGGGGCAAGCGGCCTGTCGTTCGCCTGGGCGATACAGGCCGCTCCCTTGCGCTTCACCTCTCTGGAACAGCGGATTTCAGCGTGCAAGGCGCCTGAATGTATTCCTCTTTCACCTGCGCTCATGTTCCCCTTCAAGCGGCCGATACTTCGGCAGGGTCTCGGCAGGCGAGACCACTGCCGGAATCGCGCTGATGAACCTTCGCTCACTGAATATTGCCCCTCGGGCCTCCCTGTGTTTCGGCCTGATCACCCTGCTGGTGATTGCCCTGGGCGGGTTCGCCTACCTGCAATTGGGTAAGCTGCGCGGTACCGAACAGGACATCGAAAACAACTGGCTGGCCAGCACCCAGACCGCTGACGATATCCAGATCGCGGTGCTGAAGGCGCGGCTGGAGAGCATTCGCCTGCTGGCCGCCATCCGGCCGGAAGACCGCACAGCCGCCATCGCCCAATTGAACAGCGCCCGCGACGTACTCAACGACCGCACCGATCATTACCGTCAGCACCTGCTGTCGAGCGAACAGGAACGCCAGACCTTCGAAGCGGCTGCCGCGCGCATGGCCACCTTCCTGGACGGCCTGGCGCACATCGTCACGCTGGATGCCACTGACCATGACCAGGCGGTGGCGTACGCCAACACCGAACAAAAGGTGAATGCCGAGGCCTACCAGGCCGAGCTCACCCGTCTGCGCGAACATAACGTGAAAGGCGCTGCCGCAGCGGGTGCAGAGGCCGCTGACGTGTATACCCAGAGCAACGTCGTGATTGCCGTGGTGGTGGCCGCCGCACTGTTGCTCACCCTCGTGCTCGCCGTCCTGCTCACGCGCAGCATCGTGGTGCCGCTTGCAGCGTCGCTGTCGATGGCCGAACACATCGCCCAGGGCGATTTGCGTGCGTCCATGGCCGTGGTGGGTGCCGATGAGGCCAGCCGGCTGATGACCGCGCTGAATGCCATGCAAGGCAACTTGCGCACCACCATCGGCGAAATTTCTGATGCCTCGGCGCAATTGAGTGCCGCTGCGGTCGAGATGACGGCCATTACCGAAAGCGCCAGCCGCACGCTGCACCAGCAGAACAGCGAGATCGAACAGGCCGCGACAGCGGTGAACCAGATGAGCACGGCCGTCGAGGAAGTGGCGCGCAACGCCACCTCCACCTCGCAAGCAGCCAAGGATTCGACCGCCGCGGCCCAAGCGGGCAACCAGAAGGTGACGCAAACCCTGGTGGCCATGCGCAGCCTCAAGGACCGCGTCGACGTCACCGCCGGGCAGGTGCAGGCATTGGCCGGACAAACCCAGGACATCAGCCAGGTGCTGGGGGTGATCGGGGCCATTGCCGAACAAACCAACCTGTTGGCCCTGAACGCCGCCATCGAGGCGGCCCGTGCAGGCGAACAAGGGCGCGGCTTCGCGGTGGTGGCTGATGAAGTGCGCGCCTTGGCGCACCGCACGCAAGCCTCGACCGGCGAAATCAAGACCATGATCGCGTCGATCCAGGCAAACAGCACCGCCGTGGTCACGGCCATGGGCGACAGCCTGCGTGAAGTGGACACGACCCAAGGCACCGCAGACGATGCCGGGCAATCGCTGCACGTAATCACCCACGCCGCGCAGATGATCGACGACCGCAACCAGCAGATCGCGACGGCCTCCGAAGAGCAGGCCTATGTGGCTCGTGAAATAGACCGCGCCCTGGTCAGCATCCGCGACCTGGCACTGCAAAGCAGCGAAGGCACGCGACAGACCCTGATCGCCAGCGGGGAATTGTCCCAGCTGGCGGTCAACCTCAACCACATGGTGGCGCGCTTTCGCACGTGACCCTTCTGTTGCGCAACAGCGCTATGGACAGGGACTGGGGCTGGGGGCTAGGGAAGCGTGCGGTGAATGTGCCTTGCACCAATCAGCCGATACGGCAGCAGAGACCGATCATTACGGATCTGTAGGGCTTGCCCGCGATGCATACGGCGTCTTATAAGGCCCTATCGCTGGCAAGCCAGCTCCCACCCAGATTGCTGCAGCCTGTCAGTTCAGTGCCGGCATGGCTGCGCAAGCAGCTTGTGGGAGCGGGCTTGCCCGCGATAGCGTCCGTTCCGTCACCACCGGCATCGCGAGCAAGCCCACACAATGGGATTGCGAAGGATATGGCGCACCCTGCATGTGTTCATGACACTGTCAGCAGAGGCCATGTGGTGATCCAGTGCTTGGACGCGATACGCTGTCGATAAAGGTGTCGTTTGGACGTGGCGAACTGCCCTGCGGGCCTGACCCTCAACCCCAGCAGATCCTCGAGCCCCAAGGGTGCGGCGACCTCGCAGGCGTCGCCCTCCCGCCACCTGACCGCCACCGCCGTTGCGGTCTCGGGCCAGAAGCGCATGGCGTCGGTCGCCGAGTGATAGGGTTCGTCGCCATTTCGAATGTGCATCCTGGCCTGGTTCTTCACGGACCACGTCACCGTCGAGCAGTGTTCGCCGAGGATACGCTCCAAGGCGCTGTCCTGCTCGGGGCTACACCGTTCGGGATCGAACCAGATGACGTCCACATCGGTTGAAATCGGCGAGACGTCACGCCCGTGCAAGGCGTCCCACACGGCATTGCGGACGAAGCCTGCCCCGATCCAACAATCGGGTAACCCGAAAGACGCCACGAGCTCGAGCAACCGCCGCCGGACAGGGTCGCCGGCTATGATCGTCTGTACGGTCGAGAGGTCGCTCACATCAAAACCTCAGGGTCGGGTCGACTGGGCTGCAGGGTCGTGAGCCACCCGTGGCAGCGATAGGGCTACAGCACGGTGCCTAGGCGGCGGGCGGACGCCCAGAGACCGCAAGGGGCCCACGGACTCATGGAGTCAGCCACGCTTGTCCATCGACCCTTCACGCTGGCGCCGCCACACATCGACAGCGTGCAGCTTACCGCTTCACGCCCATCCGCGCCCTACCGCGCTCCTGGCGTGAACCCCGCCTGGTCCGCCCGCCAGACCACTGCCGCGCCGATCACCGCCAACCCCAGCAAGGCCGCCGGCAGGGCCGATGCCCCATATTGCTGCAGCAACACCCCGCCGCCGATCCCGCCCAGGGCCACCGCCAGGTTGAATACCGTCACCAGCATCGACTGCGCCACATCGCCCGCCTCCCCGGCGGTGTCGGCAATGGCCGTCTGCAACAGAGTCGGTGCGCCGCCGAAGGTCATGCCCCACAGCACCACCCCGGCCAGCACCACACTGGTGTGCGCACCGGCCAGGCCCAGCACCAGCGCCGCCACGGCGAAGCCGGCCAGGCTGAGCAGGGTCACGCGGCGCAAGGCGCGATCCACCCACAGACCGGTCGCCCACACGCCCAGGATCGACGAGGCACCGAACAGCAACAGCATCAGGTCGACCCGCTCGCCCAGCCCGACCGAGGCCAGGTACGGCGCGATGAAGGTGTAGAGCATGTTGTGCGCCAGGATCCACACCAGGATCACGGCCAGCACCGAACGGATGCCCGGCAGCAGGAAGATGGCGCGCAGCGATTGCCGCCGTTCGGCCGGCTGGCCAGCGAAGTTCGGCAAGCCCCAGCGCACCCACACCGCCAGCACCAGCGCCAGGGCGGACATGATCCAGAACACCCCGCGCCAGTCGGTCAGCCCGCCGAGCCAGGTGCCCAGGGGCACACCCAGGCACAGGGCGATCGGCTGGCCGACCCCGACCACGGCCAGTGCCCGCCCCTGCTGTGCGCTGGGCACCAGGCGTCGGGCATAACCGGCCAGCACGCCCCAGACGATTCCGGCGGCCATGCCGGCCACCAGGCGCGAACCGAGGATCACGGCATAGCTGGAAGACAGCGCGGTGATGCCGTTGAACACCAGCAGCGCGACGATGGCCAGCAGCAGCAGCGGCCGACGCGACCAGCTGCGGGTGGCGGCGACGATGGGGATGGCGGCGAGCACCGAGCCCAGCGCGTACACCGAGACCAACTGGCCGGCCAGGGACTGGGAAATCCCCAGCCCGGCGCTGATCTGCGGCAGCAGGCCGGCGGGCAAGGTCTCGGTCATGATGGCGATGAACCCGGCCAGGGTCAGGGCCAGCAGCTGGGCCAGCGGCAGGCGGGTCGTCGTAGGGACCGCCTCGAGCGGGGCCGGATCGGCCGTGGCGGAAGAAGGATGTGTCATGGTCTGCGTCCTTTCGGTGACAAAAAACACCCACGCCCCGTGATGACCGGAGCGCGGGCAGGTGCGCGGTGATGAAAGGTCAGGCCAGGCGCTGCCGGCCTGGACGATGAAGGGCCTCGGCCTGCCGGATCAGCGCCAGCAGTTCGTCGAGCCCGGTCGGTTTGAGCAATTGGTAGTGATCGGCCACGCTGTCGAGCAGCACCGGCGTCCAGGGCAGTTGCCCGAGCGCCTGCTCGATGAACGAAGCGTCGTCACCCGTGGCCTTGAGCACGCTGACCGGGGCATTGATACGGCGCTCGAGCAACGCGTCGACGCTGTAGCGGAACTCGTAGGTCAGCTCGACCACCTCGGTGATCCGCTCGATCAGGCCTTGGTCCAGCCCGTCGAACCGTGCCTGGATGAAGCGCACGAAGTCCTCGCGGTCGCGCAGGCGCTCCAGGGCGCCCTCGACCTCGGCCGTGGGCAGCACACCGGCGAACACCGAATAGAGAATGCACAGGAAGGCCGGCCCGGCGTAACGGGGCTGACCGGCCAGGCGGTAGGCCGGGCGACGGGTACGTGGATTGCCCGGCGCGATCAGCACCAGCGATTCGACCTGTTCGCCCAGCGCTTCGAGCTGGCGGGCCACTTCGAAGGCCACCCGTGCGCCGAAGGAGTAGCCCCACAGCGTGTAGGGGCCATCCGGCTGACGCTCGCGCAACAAGGCGACATCAGCGCGGGCCATCTCGACCAAGGTGCCATGGGGCACTTCACCGGGGTTGATGCCCATGGCCTGCACCCCGTAGAACGGACGGCCGGGGTCGCTTTTCAGGGCCAGGCCGCGCAGGTTCATCGGGTAGCCGCCCAGGCCCGGCCAGCAGAAGATCGGCCGCTGGCGCGTGCGCACGGCATTGAGGTCCACCAACCGCGAGTGTGTCTGCCGCGATGCCGTCTGCACCTCGGCTGCCAGGGCCTCGACGCTCGGGTGACTGAAGATCGCCTGCAAGGGCAGCCGCGCGCCCAGCTCACGGTTGAGGCGGTTGATCAGCACCACGGCCAGCAGCGAGTTGCCGCCGGCCTCGAAGAAGTCGTCGGTGACCGACACCGCCTCGCACTGCATCACCTGGCACCAGACCGCCGCGACCGCCTGTTCACCCGCCGTGCGGGGGGCGATCAGCGTTCGCGCCTGGCGGGCCGTCTGCACCGTCGCCTTCAGGGTCTGCACATCGACCTTGCCATTGGCGGTCAGCGGCAGCTCGTCGAGCACCAGGAACTGGTCCGGGACCATGTATTCGGGCAACAGGTTCTCCAGCTCCTGCTTGAGCAGCTCGGCAGGGCCCTGAATGTGCACGGCGTCTTCCTTCATGCCTTCGCTGCGCACCTGGCTGTCGCTGACGCGGCCTGCGAGTGCGAAATAGCAGGCCTCGACCGAATGCGCCGGGCCCAGCAGTTGTCGCAGCCGCGTGGCCGTGGCCAGGTCGTGACCACTGCGCGAGCTGTAGCCCGACGACATCAGGCCCAGGCGCAGGTCGTTCATCTGCAAGGCCTGCAGGCGTCGGCCCAGGCTGATGTAGTGCTCCCAGGCCGGCGCCTGACCGACCACCAGCGACAGGGCGAAGCTCGATTGGGCGTAGGATCGCTGGTTGATCGCGATCACCTGGTTCTTCTCGATCACCCGGGTGCCCAGGCGTTCCAGACGCTGACCGCGCACGGCATAGAGCCCGGCCGGCAAGTCGTCGACCTGCTCGCCATGGGCCTGCACGTAGACCTGCACGGAGTGGTCCGCGGTGGCCTGATCGGCACGCACCAGCGGGTAGCTGCCCAGGTAACGGTCACCCTCTTCGACGGCCAGGTGCTCGAGCACCTCAGGCCGATGCGTGCCGGCGCCCAGGCCCAGGCCCTGCTCGGGCAGGACCTGATCGAGCAGGCCCAGCACGTGGCCTGCCTCCATCTCCAGCACTTCATCGACGTTGGTCTGATACACCGCCTCGATGGCCCGCGCACGGCCGACCAGGTGCAGCACGACGCGAGGCTGACCCGAGGACGGTCGCGCCTGGATCAGGACCAGTTCATGGGCGGTGGGCGCGAAATAATGGATGCCGTCGGCCAGCCCTTCCACGCCTTCGACGTCCAGGTACAGCTGATGGGCATACAAGGCCCCCGGGGACGCATAGGCGTACTTGGGCAGCAACCGCTCCTGACTGTGGAACGGCCCCAGGTTGCGCAGCAGCGTACCCAGGGTATCGAGCGTCAGGTCACCGCTGGCGCCCGACGGCCGGGTGGGCCGGTGGCTCAGCAATTCGAGAATCGTCTGCCGGTCCACCCGACCGCCTTCGAACAGGCGGTAGGTCTTGCGCGCAAAGGCACGGGCGCGCTGGTCGGCGCTGGCCGTGGCACCTGGCAGACGCAGCACCGCCCGGCCCTGGTCGCGGCTGGGCTCGCGCTCGCCCAGTTGCCCAAGCTGGGCCTTGACCTGGACCTTGCTGGATTTGGACAGGTGATGCGCGCCATGCTGGCCCTGATCCATCAGGATCGCCTCGCGCGGGTTGAGCGCTACGCAGGCCACCAGGCTCTGGCGTTGGCCTTCGGCGTCGGCGTTGACGAACACGGCAGCGCTCTTGACCCAGGCATGGTTCTCGATCGCCACACGCACTTCGTCCAGTTCGATGCGATGCCCGCGCAGCTTGACCTGGTTGTCGGCGCGACCGATGAACTGCACGCTGCCATCGGCGTTCCAGCTGGCCAGGTCACCGGTGCGATAGAGGCGTACGGGGTGCGCCTGGCCGGGCAGCTGGCGCTCGACGAAACGCTCGGCGGTCTGTTCCGGGCGGCCTCGGTAGCCACGGGCCAGTTGGCAGCCCCCGATGTAGAGCTCGCCCGGCGTCTCGGGCGCGTCGATGGGCGCGCCAGTGACCGGATCGAACAGGTGGAAGGTGGTGCCACGGGCCGCAAACCCGAGCGAGACGATCTGCGCGGTGTCCGCCAGGCAGGCCGCATCGACCAGGCGCGACGAGGCGTTGATGGTGCACTCGGTCGGCCCGTAGAGGTTGACCAGGCGCACCTGTGGCAGGCAGTCCAGGCAGGCCTGGGCCAGCTTGCGGGTCAGGGGTTCACCGCCGCTGTAGAGGTGCGTGAGCGTTTGGCAGTCGGCAAAGCCAGGTTCGTTGACCAGTGCCTGCAGCAGGGTCGGCACCCCTTGCAGCACGCTGATGCGGTGTTCGATCAGGGCGGCGACCAGCGCCTCGGGATCACGGTGGATGCCGGGGGCGCCGATGACCACATGGGTGCCGTTGGCCACCGACAGCAGTTCCCACTGCGCGGCATCGAAGCTCATGGGGGTCTTGCGCAGCAGCGTCTGGCGCGCATCCACGCCATGGACGTCACGCAGCCAGCCGAGCTGATGGATCAGGTTGGCGTGGGTGATCTCCACCCCTTTGGGCTGGCCCGTGGTCCCCGAGGTGTAGATGACGTAGGCCAGGCTGTGCGCCTCGACCAGCACGGGTGCCTGGGTGCGTGCGTCATTGGCCGCCGGGCGCGCGGCGCCGTCGTCGCAGACCAGGCGCACGCCGTCCAGGGCCAGGGCGCGCAGGCTCGGCAGCAGCGCCGGCTGGGTGTAGATCACGGTGATGCCCGCGTCCTCGATCATGTAGCGGATGCGCTCGCGGGGGTATTCCGGGGCCAGCGGCAGGTAGGCGCAGCCAGCCTCCAGGATGCCCCAGGTGCCGATCATCATGTCCAGGGACGGGTCGACGAACAGGCCCACGCATTGCCCCGGCTGCACGCCGGCATCACGCAGGCGCCAGGCGGCCTGCTGGCTGCGTCGGCGCAACTGCGCGAAGCTCAGCAGGCCTTGCGGACTGCTGACGGCAATGCGACCGGGCGAGGCCTCGGCCTGGCGGGCGAACAACTCGGTGAGCGTACGTGCCGGCGCGTCTGTCGACAGCCCTGCTTCCTGTGTGCCGTCAGCCGACATCCGTGGTGTTCCTGAACTCACCGCATCCATGAGCGCGCTCCCGTGTGATCGATAGGCGCAGCCTGCCCGCGCTCAGGTCGCGAGCGACGCCGGCACCGGCTGCAAAAAGGCGTTGTGTCGAATCGATGAAGCCGTGGCCGAAGCGTGTCCGGCACGGCGGGCTGACCGATCAGGCGATCGGGTCAGTGTCGTTCCAGCAGGCTGCCGTGACCGCCGACGCGGTCGGCGATACCGCTGGCGCGCAAGGCATGCCAGTACAGCACCACGTTGTTGGACAGCACCGGCTTGCCCAGCCACGCCTCGGCGATCATCGCCGCGCGGGCCATGGCCACGTTGGTGCCGACCTGGACGATGGCTTCGACCTGCGGGCCATCCACGGCGCGAATGGCGTCGAAGATCTGCCGCTCGGTGATGTGCGCGATGTTCGCCGGGCTGGACGCCCCGAGGCCGCGAACGGCGAGCACCTGGTAATCGTTGTCGGTGAAGAAGTGGCTGACCGTCTCGTCGCCCAATGGCAGGTAAGGGGTCAGCACGGCGATCCGGCGGATCCCGCCCAGTGCCTCCAGGGCCGCGCGGTACGCGTCCGGGCTGGTGGTGACCGGCACGCCGCCGCTCATGTCGAGGAACGACTCGGTGACCATCTCGTGGCTGCCGGGGCCGTCCCAGTAGCTTTCCGGGGACACGCCGACGATGATCCGGTCGGGCTTGCAGGTCAGCAGCCCATGGATCGCATCGGAGGTCGACAGCCGGATGTTGTTCAAGACGTTCATGAAGCCAGGACGCTGGTCCATCGACTCGTCCTGGATCAGCATGCGGCTGGCGTGGTTGGTCACGCCATAGGGCCGCAGGGCATCGGTCTCAGGCTGCATCGAAGTATTGGTCGAGGGCAGGATGATGCCCATCTTCAGGCGATTGCCAAGTGAATCGGTCATGACGGCTCTCAAGGTCGACGGCAGTAGCATCGACCCCCGAACGGGAAACACACGCTCTACGCAGCGCAGGGACTACTTGGCCAGGAACGAGGCGGCCATGTCCTTCTCGGCGTGCCCGGCTTCCAGGGCGCGCTTGAAGCGCTGCAGGCCCGCTTCGACGCTGTCGACCTTGACGCCGGCCTCACGGGCGGCCTCGATCACCAGCTCGGCATCCTTGGCGGCGTTGGCCACCGAGAAGGTGGTGGTGTAGTCGTCGGCCATGATCGCGGCGGACTTGAGCTGGAAGTACATGTTGTCCAGCGGACCACCCTTGACCACGTCGACCACCAGGGCAGGGTCCACGCCCAGGGCCTCGGCGATCGACAGGCTCTCGGCCACCCCATGGGTCAGGGCCAGCACCCAGCTGTTGAGCGCGAGCTTGAGCTTGCTGCTGACGCCGGGCTGCTCCGACACCCACACGGTGCGTTGGCCGATGGCGTCGAAGACCGGCTGGACCACGTCGCGCTGGGCCTCGGCGCCGGAGGCGATGATCACCAGCTTGCCCTGTTCGGCCGGGCCCTTGGTGCCTTGTACCGGCGCATCGTAGAAGGCCAGACCGTGCTCCTGGGCAAAGGCCTGCAGTTTCTCGGTGGCCGGCACGCCGACGGTGCTCGCCTGGATCCACACGGTGCCCTTGGCCAGGCCGGGCAGCGCGGCGCGCATGGCGTCGAGCACGGCAGAGCCATCCTTGAGCATGGTCAGCACGATACCGGCGCCCTGCACGGCGTTGGCCGCCAGCTCATGGACCTGCACGCCGTTGTCGGCCAGGGCCGAGGCCTTTTCGAAGGTGCGGTTCCAGGCGCGGGTCTGGAAACCGTTCTTCTGCAGGTTGCGGGCGATGGCAGCGCCCATGATGCCGGTGCCGAGAACGGCGATGGAGCGGGTGTCTGCGTGTTCGACCTGGGTCATGTGAACGTCCTTTTAGTGAAGCGTTGAAGACGAAAATGTCGGGGGCGCGGCGAGGCCGCGCGGTTGAAGCGTGGGCGGTCGGACCCGACGCAGGCGCCGGGACGTTGACCGATCATGACGAAACGAAACAGCGTGTCCGGCAGCCCGGGGGATCACAACGCACCGACGGCCACCTCGACGATGTCGGCCAGTCGCTCGGAGCGGTCCTCGCGGGCACCGCCCTTGCCGATCACCCGGATGCCCTGGATGGTGCTGACCACGAACCGGGCCAAGGCTTCGGGGCGACGGCCGGCCTCGATCTCGCCGGCGGCCTGCCCGCGCAGGAACAGCGCGGTCAGCGCCCGCTCCATGCGGCTGAAGTTCTTGGCCACCAGCTCGGCGATGCCACTGTCGTGACGGGCCACTTCCAGGGAAGCGTTGGCGACCATGCAGCCCAGGTTCTCGGTGTCGTGCAGCTCTTCGGCGACGATCTTGTGCAGCAGGCGGCGGATCAGCTCTTTGACCGGGCCTTCTTCGGCCAGCAGGGCGACGTTGAAGGCGGTCATGTCGTAGTAGCGGCTCAGGGCGAATTCGTACAAGCCCTGCTTACTGCCGAAGGCGTTGTACAGGCTGCCGCGTCCCAGGCCCGTGCCTTCGACCAGGTCCTGGATGCTGGTCCCGGCATAGCCGCGCTGCCAGAACACACGCATGGCGGCCTCGGCGATGGCGTCGGGATCGAATTCTCTGGATCTCATCTCTGCACCGGTTGTGGAACGAACGGTACAGAACGTACCACCCGACCGAGCGGACCGTCAATGGTTCAAATTTTATTTGTTTCTTGCCTAAATCTGGTGCTTGCACCCTTCGTCCAGATGATGCAGCTTGAAAAAAGAACGCCTCGCCACGACTCACTCCGACAAATTCTGGAACGATCGTTCCAGTCGGAAGGCAGGCGCTCACCCCATGTATCTGGAAAGGAAGCAGCGTTTCATGTCCAACACCCTCCTGCGCACCGGCAACCCCCAGGCGCCTTACGCCGAATCCATCGCCTTGCCCGCCGAAGCCAAGCTGGTCTATGTCAGCGGCATCCTGGCCGACGTCGCGGACGGCGACGCGGTGCCAGGGACACCCGCCGCCTATGGCGATACCCAGACCCAGGCAACGTCGGTACTGGGCAAGATCCAGGCGATCCTGGCCCAGCACGACCTGCAGATGCGTCACATCGTGCAGTTGCGGGCGTTTCTGGTCGGCACGCCGGAGCACGGCGGGCGCCTGGACTTTGCCGGTTTTCAGCGCGCCTACGCGACGTTCTTCGACGATCCCGACCTGGGCGCCAAGCCGACCCGCACGGCGATCCAGGTGGTGGCCCTGCCCTTGCCCGGCACGCTGGTGGAAGTCGACGTGGTCGCGGCGCACCCTTGAACCGTATCAAGACGAGGCCTGGTGAACGACCAGGTCCCGCGTTCGTCGAGTCACGGAGGACACAATGACCGCCACCTCATTCACCGACATCGGCAAGGTCATCGCCAGCCTGGGCAGCCGACACTTCGCACGCACGTTCCACGCCCTGGTCGAGGCCCACCTCGCTGCACCGGTGGACCGCCTCGACTGGCAGCCGATCGCGCCGCCGTCGGCCCGGGATCCGCTGGCTGAGCAGGCCGACGCTCGTTCTTGTGAAACCCGTGCCGGACGCACGTTGAACCTGCGGGCGCAGAGCGATGCAACACGCCACCTGACCGTCCAGCGTCTGGCCCCCGGGCAGGTTTTTTCCGAGCAGGAGCGCGAACGCCTGCATGCCATCGCGCCGTTGCTGTTCTCGTTGCTTGGCCAGCACCAGCGCCTGGCCCTGCCGCTGGCCGAAGCCAACCGGCCCGCACAGAGCCTGGAAAGCCGCTTCCACCAACGCCTGCAGCAGAGCGGGCTGAGTCTGTCCGAGCGCGAGACGCAGGTCTGCCTGGGGCTGCTGGCCGGGCGTACCGCCGCGCAGCAGGCCGAAGCCTTGCAGTTGACGGTCAACACGGTGGACAGCTACCAGCGGCGCGCGGCGGTCAAACTGAACATCCGGGGACGGCATTCGCTGATGCGCTGGCTGTATGCGGAGGCCGAAGGCGAGCACGTCGAGCAGGCGCCGTCGCCTCGACTGCTCGCGACGGGCCAGCCGGTGCCTGTCGCCTGCTGGCTGGACCTGCCGGCACGGTACGGCCGTCATGTCGAGCTACCTGCCCCGGCATCCACCTGGAAGCCTGCGGGCGGCTTTCGCTGAAGCGCCTGGCCTGACGCCTCACCGGCCTTTTTGGGTCGGTGCCTGGGCTGCCGTCATCGCGGGCAAGCCCGCTCCCACAGGGTGGTGGTACAGACCCTGGCTGATTTCGTGGGCCTGCGCGCCTACAAAACCGTCGAATGGCTAGTCGATTTGGTAGCCGCTCACCTGCCGTAGTGATACAGGCAATTGCGGTCCATGCGAGGGATTCTAGGGTTCAGCCAAGTGCGAATGTGGGCCCTGCGGGCCCAATCGCGGCCGGTCCGGCGCCCCGGCAGGGGCCGCTCTACACCCGTAGCCCCACCGCGGAGATGCAGATCATCGCGGCACCGGGCTGCTCCTAAACCCGTAGCTCCATCGCGAGATTGCAGGTTATCGCGGTCACCTGTGGAAGCCGGCTTGCCGGCGATGGCGGCGGTGCATTCACCCACCTCATCACCGGCAAAACGCTCCCTTCAAGGCCACCGTCACGGCCCCTGGGCCGAGCGCCGAAGCGCGTCTGCCCTGCCCGTCTCTGCCGCGCCATCGACCGCGTGCACGTCCACTATCCCGCTCAAGACGTCACCCGCGCCGTGTCGTTGGCCTGGGTCTCGAACCACCAGGCCGTCAGGCTGTACACCTGCGGCACCTTGAGCACGCTGAAGTGATCACCCGGGCCTTTCCAGGCGCGCAGCTGCGGCAGCGTCCGGCGCCAGCCCTCGGCCATCGCCTGCTGCTCACGGCGATTGGCGTCGGTGTCCTGGGCCGGGCCGTCCACCTGTACCAGCCCGACCGGGCCGTCGTAGCCGACCAGGGGACGGTACGGCAGGCGCAACGCCGTGCCGAAGGTGCGCACGATGCCGGCCAGCGCCGTCTCGGCCAGCCGCGCGGGCAGTAGCCCCGCCTGGACCATGGCGTCGCGCAACCGCTGCAACTGCACCGTCTCGTCTGCCGCCAGGAAGCCTGGCCCGCTCAGGCCCAGGTCCTTGCCGCTGGCCGCCTGCAACGCCTCGATCAAGGTCTCCAGCATGCGGCCGAAGGTGTAGCCGGACGGTGCGTCGCCCGGTCCTGTCGGCGCTTCGCTGTCGATCAGGGTCAATGACAGCACGTCACGTCCGCGGGCCTGCAAGGCCACGGCCAGGGCATGGGCACCCCAGCCGCCGAAGGAATGCCCCAGCAGGTGCACAGGCCCCTCCGGGTACAGCGCCTCGATGGCCCGCGCCTGGCACTCGGCGGCCACCTCGAGGCTGGCATGGGGCGCGCGGCGTCCATCCAGCCCACGGGGTTGCAGGCCATGGACCGGCCACTCCGCGCCCAAGGCCTCGGCCAGGCCGATGAAGCCGGTCACGCTGTCGCCCGCTCCGGGTACACAGAACAGCGGCGCCCGCCCGGGCCGACCGGCCTGGATCGTCAACAGCGGCTGGAAGGTCTCCACGGTCTGCACGACCTCACCGGCCACCGCCAGCGCCTCGCCCAGCACCTGCCCCACCGCCTGCACGTGCGGTGCACGCATCAGCCCGAGGTGATCACCGGGCACGTCGAGGCAGTGCAACGGCAACGTCGGCAACGCTTCGGCCCAGCCCAGCGTCGCGGTGGTGCCCACCGGCACCTGGCCGCGCTCGCTGGCCCGCAGCAACCAGACCGGCAGGCTGGACGGCTCCAAATGGTAGTGGGCCAAGGCATGCCCGTGGGCGACCTCGCGTGCCAGGTACTGGCGCACCTGCGTGTCGTCCGCCTCCTCCAGCGCCGGGTACAGCAACCCTTCGGCACGGATCGCCGCCAGCAGCGCCGCGAACGCCAGGTCGGCCTGCTGATCGAGCGCCGCCAAGCGCTCTAGCGCCGTCCTGCCAGCGTCACCTTGCGCCTGCCAGTGGGCCGTGCAGTGCGCCAACAACTGGCGGTGCAGCGCCCGCTCGCCTTCCCAGCGCGCCTTGCCCTGATCGGTCAGGCGCGGCACGTAGCTGTCGAGCAACCCGACGAAGGCCACGCTGCGATCCAGCCCGTCGAGCTGTTGCGCAACCTCGTAGGCCAGCACCCCGCCGAACGACCAGCCGACCAGGCGGTACGGCCCGTGAGGCTGGGCCTCGAGGATCTGCGCCACCAGCCGTGCGGCCAGGGCCTCGACGGTGTCGAGCTGCGGCGCGTCGAGTGCCACGCCGGCCAGCCCGTACACCGGGTAATCGCCGGGCAGGTGCTGCGCGAGCACCGGGAACCAGCTGTCCAGGCCGGTGAAGTCATGGATCAGGAACACCCCCGGACGGGTATCCTCAGGCGCGCCCCGCAGCCGTTGCGCACCACGCACGCCGTCACCCGAACGGCTGTCCAGCAGCGCGGCGAGACGGGCGACACTGGCATGCTGGAACAGCTCGGCCAAGGTCACCTGCACGCCGGCCTTGTGCAGCAGGCCGACCAGGCGAATCGCCGACAGCGAATGCCCGCCGTGCTCGAAGAAGTCGTCGTGACGCCCGACCTGCTCGAGCTCCAGCACCTGCGCCCAGGCCTGGGCCAGCTGTCGTTCGCGCTCGGTCGTCGGAGCCTGCTGCACGTCGACGTCAGCGGTGGCCGTATCCGGTGCCGGCAAGGCCCGGCGATCGACCTTGCCATTGCGGGTCAGGGTCAAGGCCTCCAGCACCATCAAGGTCGCCGGTCGCATGTGCGCCGGCAGCCGCTCGGCCAGCCAGGCGCGCCAGTCACCCAGCGGCACCTGCGGATCGCGCAAGGTGACATAGGCCACCAGGCGCGCCTCGCCCTGTTCCGCCGAACGGGCCAGCACCACCGCCTCGCCGACACCTGGGCAGCGGGCGAGCTGTTGCTCGATCTCGCCCAGCTCGACGCGCATGCCACGGATCTTCACCTGGTCGTCGTTACGCCCCAGGTACTCCAGGGTACCGTCCTCCAGCCAGCGCACCAGGTCGCCCGTGCGGTACATGCGAGCGCCAGGCGTGGCGCTGAACGGATCGTCGAGGAAGCGTTCGGCGGTGAGCACCGCACGGTTCAGATACCCCCGTGCCACACCGGCGCCGCCAATGTACAGCTCGCCCGGCACGCCCAGCGGCACGAGCCGTTGCTGGGCATCGAGCACGTAGAGCCGTGCATTGTCCACCGGCCCGCCAATGTGCAGCGGCCCGCCCACGCGCACGGTGCCGGAGCTGGCGACCACGGTGGTTTCGGTCGGTCCGTAGTTGTTGACCACGGCAAAGCCTGGATCGTGATCGAACTGCCGCAGGCGGTCGCCCCCGATCAGCAAGGTGCGCAGGCTCGGGTGACGCAGGTGCCGACTGAACGCGAACTCGGCCACCGGGGTCGGCAGGAACGCCACCTCCAGCGGCTGGGCCTGCCACCAGTCCAGCAGCGTCTCCACCTGCTGGTGATCCAGCTCGCTCGGCGGCAGGTGCAGCACCGCGCCCGCGCACAGGGCGGGCCAGACTTCCCAGGCCATGGCGTCGAAACCGAAGCCTGCGACGCTGGCGGTGTGGCTGCCCGCGCCGAGCGCGAAGGCCCGGCAATGCCAATCGATCAGGTTGTTCAGCGTGCCGTGCTCGACCATCACGCCTTTCGGCTCGCCGGTCGAGCCGGAGGTGTAGATGACGTAGGCCAGGTGCGTGGTCGACAGCCCGGCGGGACGGACCGGTGCGCCCGCACTCGGCCAGTCGGGCTGGTCCAGGTTCAGGCTCGGCAGGTCCAGGTGCGCCAACCGCGGCGCGAGTGCCTGCTGGGTCAGCACCAGGGTCGGCGCGCTGTCGCTCAGCAGGTAGTCGACCCGCTGCTGTGGATGGCCGGGATCGACCGGCACGTAGCCTGCTCCGGCCTTGAGCACGGCCAGCAAGGCCACCACGGTCTGCACGCCGCGCTCGGCGAACACCGCCACACGCTCGTCGAGCCCCACGCCACGGGCGACCAGTTGCCGGGCCAGGGCCTCGGCCTGGGCGTTCAGCTCGGCATAGGTCAGGCACTGCACGCCGCATTGCACGGCGATCGCCTCGGGCCGTTGCTGTGCCTGCGCCTCGATGCGCTGGTGCACAGTCAACGCCGTCGGCGTGGCTACGTCGTGCGCGTTGAAGGTTTCCAGCACCTGCTGACGCTCGCCATCGGGCAGGCAGCTGAGCTGGGTCAGCGGCGTGTCCGGCTGTGTCTCGAGGGCCGCGACCAGGCGCCGCGCGGCGCAGTCCAGGTAGGCGCAGAGCCGCTCGGCCGGTTGACCATTGGTGGTCAGGGCGGTCAGCTCGAAAGCCTCGCCCAGGTCGTCGACGCTGACCGTCAGCGGGTAGCTGCTGCGCTCGTGGGCCTGCAGCAGCTCGATCCCGTCCCAGACCGTGACCTGCTCGTCGGTCAGCGGGCGTTGCGCGCTGTGGCGGTAGTTGAACAAGGCGGTGAACAGCGGCGCGCCACTGGGCAGGCCGCTGCAGCGCTGGGCCAGGGCCAGCGGCGCATGCTCGTGCACCAGCAAGTCGCTCAGCCGTGCATGGGCCTGGGTCAGGCCCTGGCGCACGCTCTGCTCGCCCAGGTCCAGGCGCAGCGGCAAGGTGTTGATGAACACCCCCAGCGCACGCTCGACCCCCTCGCCCCCCTGCATCCGTCCCAGCAGTACGCTGCCGAACACCACCTGCTCGCGCCCGGACAGTTGCCCGAGCACCTGGGCCCAGGCCAGGTGCAGCAGGCTGGCGGCGCTGACCCCGGCGGCACGGGCCTGCTCGCGCAGGCGTCGGCTCAGGTCGCCGTCCAGGCGCTGGCGCGCTTCGTCCGGCAGCCCGCCGCTGGCGGTGACGTCCTGGCCATAGGGCAAGGTCGCCTCGGTCAGGTCGCCGAGCTGGGCGCCGAAGAACGCTTCATGCTCGGCCTGGCTCGGGCCTTGCTGGGCCTGGGCGATGTGCAGGCGATAAGGCACCGGGGCCGGCAAGCTGGCCTGCTGACCCGCCAGCACGGCCTGCAATTCCTGCCCCAGCAGCTCCAGGGCCATGTGGTCCATGATCAGGTGATGGAACTGCAAGACCCCGACGCGTCGACCGCTGTCCGGGTCCTGGGTGTGCAGCAGGCGCATCAGCGGCGCCTGGCGCAGGTCCAGCGCGCCCGGTTGCGCCAGGGCCTGCGGCGAGACCGCCTCCACCGGCAGCCAGGCGTCACGCCAGACCACCTGCATGGGCGCTTCCAGCCCTTCCCAGCAGAGCGCCGTGCGCAGCACGTCGTGACGCGCGATCACCTGCTGCAAGGCCTCGGCGAAGGCTTCGAGGCGACCCTGGTCGGCAAAGCCGAAGCGCGCCTGCAACAGGTAGGGGTCGTCCTCTCCCGCCGTCAGGTGGTGGAAGAAGATGCCGCTCTGCAGCGGCCCCAGCGGGTAGATGTCCTGCACGTTGCCCACGCCACCGGGTACCTGAGCGACGATCTGGTCGATCGCTGGCTGGTCGAGACGGGCCAGGGGCAACAGGGCCGGGGTGATGTGGGTGCAGCCCGGTTCGATCCGGTTGGCCGGCACCGCCGTGTGCGTCGGTGTGCCGATGACGCGGGCCAGCGCCGCCAGGGTCGGCTGGGCGAACAGCTGGCGCACGTCCAGGGCCAGACCCATTCGCCGCAGGCGCGCGACCAGGGTCACCGCCAGCAGCGAATGGCCGCCCCGCTCGAAGAAGTGATCGTTGCGCCCGACCTGCTCGAGGTCGAGCAGCTCGCACCACAGCGTCGCCAGGCAGGTTTCCAGTTCGCCCTGGGGCGCCTGGTAGGCGGTGCCGGCGCTGGCCTGCGCGTCGGGCGCCGGCAAGGCACGCCGATCCACTTTGCCGTTGGCGGTCAGCGGCCAGGCCTCCAGCACCACCAGGGCAGCGGGTACCAGGTAGGCCGGCAGGCGTGCCTGCAAGGTGGCGCGCAGGTCGCCCACCGACACCGGTGCCGCGCCTGGGGCCGGGATGACGTAGCCCACCAGGCGCGCATCGCCACGGCTGCCGCGCTCGGCGATCACCAGGGCCTCGCGCACCTCGGGCAGCGCCGCCAGCTGGCTCTCCACCTCGCCCAGTTCGATGCGCACACCGCGCACCTTGACCTGGTCGTCGTTGCGTCCCAGGTACTCCAGGGTACCGTCGGCGTTCCAGCGCGCCAGATCGCCCGTGCGGTACATGCGCGCCTGGGGATCGGCGGTGAACGGGTCGCGCAGGAAGCGCTGCGCGGTCAGTTCGGGCTGGTTGAGGTAGCCACGCGCCACCCCGGCGCCGGCCACGTACAGCTCGCCCACCGCGCCGGTCGGCACCAGGTGCTGGTGCGCATCGAGCAGGTAGACGCAGGTGTTGGCGATCGGCCGGCCGATGTCCAGCGCCCCGCCCGCCCACAACCGTCCCGAGGTCGCCACGACGGTGGCTTCGGTCGGGCCGTAGTTGTTGATCACGGCAAAGCCTGGGTCATGCTCGAAGCGTCGCAGACGATCGCCACCGATCAGCAAGGTGCGCAGGGTCGGGTGCGGGCGGCGCTGGGCGAGCAAGTGCTCGGCCACCGGCGTCGGCAGGAACGCCACCTGCAACGGCTGCGCCAGCCACCAGTCGAGCAGGCGTTCGACCTGCTCGTTGCCCAGGTCCGCCGGCGGCAGGTGCAACGTCGCCCCGGCGCACAGCGCCGGCCACAGCTCCCAGGCCATGGCGTCGAAGCCGAAGCCGGCGACGCTGGCGGTGTGGCTGCCCGCGCCCAGTTCGAAGGCCTGGCAATGCCAGTGCACCAGGTTGACCAGCGTCTGGTGCTCGACCATCACCCCCTTGGGTTGCCCGGTCGAGCCCGAGGTGTAGATCACATAGGCCAGGTGGCGATCGCACAATCCCGCCACCTCGGGCGCCGCGTCATGGACCGGCCAGGTGACGTCGTCCAGCGCCACGCGGGGCAGGCTGGACGCTGGCAGACGCTCAAGCAGCGCCTGCTGCCCCAGCAGCAGCCGCGGCTGGCTGTCGGCCAACAGGTAGGCGATGCGCTGGGCCGGGTGGGCCGGATCGATCGGCACGTACGCCGCACCGGCCTTGAGCACGGCCAGCAGGCCGACCACCGTGTCGAGACTGCGCTGGGCGAACACCGCGACCCGGTCGTCCGGGCGCACCCCCTGCGTCAGCAGATGGTGCGCCAGGGCGTTGGCACGCCGTTCGAGGTCGATGTAGCTCAGGTGACGCTCGCCCACCTGCACGGCGATCGCCTCCGGCTGCGCGGTCGCACGGGCCTGGATCAAGGCCTGCACGGTCGGCCCGCGGGGCACGGCCAGGGCGGTGCCGCTCAGGCGCGTCAGCAGGTGCTCGCGCTCGGCACCGTCGATCAGCGCCACCTCGGCCAGGGGCGCCCGGTCATCGGCCACCAGGGCGTGCAGCAGACGCTCGAAATAGCCGGCGTAGCGGCGCACGGTCGCCTCGTCGAACAAGGCGGTGGCGTAGTCGAGGCTGCCCACCAGCGCGCCGCCCTGCTCGCCCAGGTTCAGCGACAGGTCGAACTTGGCCACCTGGGCCGTCTGCTCCAGCGGTTCGATATGCAGCCCGTCCAGGGTCAGCGCGCCGGTCTCGCCCGGCAACCAGTTGACGGTGGTCTGGAACAGGGGCGCGTGGGCCAGGCTGCGGCTCGGCCGGGTCAGCTCCACCACCTGCTCGAAGGGCAGGTCCTGGTGTGCCTGGGCCGCCAGCAACTGCTCACGCACCAGGGCCAGCAAGGCCGCGCCGTCGGTGGCCTCGGCCGTGTCGACACGCACCGCCAGGGTGTTGACGAACAGCCCCACCAGGCCTTCCAGCTCGGCGCGGTTGCGCCCGGCCACCGGGCTGCCGATGACCACGTCGGTCTGGCCGGACAGCCGGGCCAGCAGCGCGGCCCAGGCCCCCATCAGGGTCATGTACAGCGTCGCGCCATGGCGCTGCGCCAGGCCGTGCAGCCCCAGGGCCAGCCCCGGATCGATGCGGATCGCCAGGCTCGCCCCGGCGAAATCCTGCTGCGCCGGGCGGGCGCGGTCGGTCGGTATGCTGGACAGGTCGGGCGCGCCGGCCAGGGCCTGGCGCCAGTAGTCGGCCTGACGCTCGAGGCGTTCGCCCACCAGCCAGCGCCGCTGCCAGGCGGCGTAGTCGGCGTACTGGATCGGCAGCGTCGGCAGTGCCGGGTCGATGCCCTGGCAGTCGGCCTGGTACAGCGCCAGCAGCTCGCGGGTCAGCACGCCCATGGACCAGCCGTCGGCGACGATGTGGTGCACCGTCAGGCCCAGCACGTGGTAGTCCTCGGCCAGTTGCCAGAGGTGACCCTGCAGCAGTGGCCCCTCGACCAGGTCGAACGGTGCCCGCGCGACCTGCTCCAGGTGCGTGGCCAGGGCTTCGGGGTGCTCGCGCAGGTCGTGACGGTGCAGCGGCATCCCGCTCGACGGCTCGCCAAAGCGAACCTCGATGCGGTCTTCGTCACTGACGAAGTGGCTGCGCAGGCTTTCGTGACGCTCGACCAGGCGCGTCAGCGCACGGGCCAAGGCGGCGTCCTGCAAGGCGCCCCGCAGCCCCAGGGTCAGGGCGATGTTGTAGGCCTGGTTGCCGCCGTCCAGCTGGGCCAGGAACCACAGCCGCTGCTGGGCGAAGGACAGCGGCATCGGCTCTTCCCGTCCCAGGCGCGGAATGTGCTCGGGCAGCGCCTGCTCCAGGCCGCCCAGCACGTCGGCGACACGGGCCAGCTCACCCAGCGCGAACAGCTCGGCCAAAGGCAGCTCCAGGCCCAGGCGTTGGCGCACCTGCGAAACCATGCGCATGGCCGACAAGGAATGGCCGCCCAGCTCGAAGAAGTGGTCGTGACGCCCGACCTGCTCGACCTGCAGCACCTCGCTCCAGATCTGCGCCAGGGCGATTTCCAGCTCGCCCTGGGGCGGCACGTAGGCCTGCCCGGACACCGTGGCGTGCAGTGGAACGGGCAAGGCTCGCTGATCGAGCTTGCCGTTGGCGGTCAGCGGCAGCGCGGCCAGCTCGACCAATGCCGAGGGCAGCATGTAGTCGGGCAGGCACTGCTGCAACTGCGCACGCAGCTCGGCGGGCGCCATGGCCGGGGCTCCGGCCTGGCAGGTGTAGTAGCCGACCAGGCGCAGCGGCCCCGGTTCGTCGGCCCGCGCCAGCACCACGGCCTCCTCGATTCCCGGCAACTGTTGCAGGCGACTGGTGATCTCGCCCAGTTCGATGCGGAATCCGCGAATCTTGACCTGGTCGTCGTTGCGCCCCAGGCACTCCAGCTGACCGTCGGCGCGCCAGCGCCCCAGGTCACCCGTGCGGTACCAGCGCGCGCCGGGCGAAGTGCCGAACGGGTCGGGCACGAAACGGGCCTCGCTCAAGGCCGGCTGGCCGAGGTAGCCGGCCGCCACCCCGTCGCCGCCGATGTACAGCTCACCGACCACGCCCAGCGGGGCCAGGCGCCCCTGGGCATCGAGCACGTGGACATGGGTGTTGCCGATCGGCCGGCCGATGGGCAGCGACTGGGCGTCGGGCGCCACCGTGGCCACCTCGCAGGTGGTGGCGAAGGTGGTGGTCTCGGTCGGGCCGTAGCCGTTGACCAGGCGCAGACCGGGGGCCTGCGCCAGCAGCAAGGCGAAGGTCGCCGGATCGGCGCGCTCGCCGCCGGTCATCAGCAGGCGCAACGTGCCCAGTGCCGGGCCGATCACCCGGGCGTAGTGGTTGAACAATGCGGTGGTCAGGAAGGCCACGCTGACCTTGCCCTCCACCAGCGCGGTGGCGTAGCGCTGGGGATCGACCAGCGTGTCATGGTCGATCACCACCAGGCGCGCGCCATTGAGCAGCGCGCCCCAGACTTCCAGGGTGCTGGCGTCGAAGGCCGGGTTGGCGGCCAGGGCCATCACGTCGCGGGCGTCGAGGTCGGTGTAGCCGTCGTTGAGCACCAGCCGGGCGATGCCGCGGTGGGTCACCTGCACGCCCTTGGGCGCACCGGTCGAGCCGGAGGTGTAGAGCACGGCGGCCACGGCGCTGGCGTCGTGGGTGCGGCGCAGCGGGTGCTGCGGCAGGCTCGCCAGGTCCAGTGCAGCGAGGTCCAGGCTCGGTGCGCCGAGACGGTCCAGCTCCGGCCCCTGACCGATGACCAGCGCGGCCTGACAGTCCTCGACCATGAAGCGGCGTCGCTCCAGCGGAGCATGGATGTCGAGCGGCACATAGACCGCCGCGCACTTGATGACCGCCAGTTGCGCCAGGAGCAGTTCCAGCGAGCGTGGCAGCTGCAGCACCACGTGATCGCCCGCCCCTACGCCGCGCGCCTGCAAGGCATGAGCCAGGCGGTTGGCCTGGGCCTCGAGCTGGGCGTAGCTGAGGGTGCGCGGGCCATCGACCACGGCGCACGCCGCCGGTGCCTGGGCCGCGCGCGCCTCGAACAGCTGGGCCAGGGTCTGGTCGCGGGGGTAGTCGCGTTGCGACGCACAGAACGCCAGCAACTGGTCGCGTTCGGCGTTGGAGAGGATCGACAGACGGTCCAGGGTCAGGTCGACCTCGGCGGCCGACGGCCCTTCACCTTCGCGCAAGGCTTCGACGAGGGCCGCGAGGGCCTGGCGCAGGTAGCCACAGATGCGCTGCGGATCGATCTCGGCCACGCTCTGGGTGGTGATGGCCAAGGCCTCGCCCAGGTCATCGACGCTGACGGTCAGCGGGTAGTGGCTGCGCTCTTCGGCGTGCAGCACCTCGATGCCGTCCCAGGCGCTGTCGGCCGGGGCGGCGGCCTGGCCATGGCGGTAGTTGAGCAGGCTGGCGAACAGCGGCGCGCCGGCCGGCAGGCCGCTGCACCGCTGGGCCAGGGCCAGTTGCGCCTGCTCGTGGGCCAGCAGCCCGGTCAGGCGCTGGTGAGTATGCGCCACGGCCTCGCGGACCGACGTGACGCCCAGGTCCAGGCGCAGCGGCAAGGTGTTGATGAACACCCCCAGGGCCCGTTCGGCCCCCTCGCCGCCTTGCAGACGGCCCATCAGCACGGTGCCGAACACCACGCTGTCACGTCCGGACAGTTGCCCGAGCACCTGGCCCCAGGCCAGGTGCACCAGGCTGGCGACGCTGACGCCCTGGGCACGCGCCTGAGCGCGCACGGCCTGGGCCAGTGCCGGTTCCAGGGCCAGCTGCGCTTCGTGCAGCGGCGCATCGGTCGCGCCTGGCGCCAGGCCATAGGGCAAGGTCGGCTCGTCGATGTCGCCCAGCTGCGCCGTGAAGTACGCCGCCAGCGCTGCTTCGTCCAGCCCCTGGCCGACCTGGGCGATGTAGTTGCGGTACGGCACCGGCGCGGCGAGCGCGGCCTGTTGTCCGAGCATCGAGGCGCGCAGCTCGGCGGTCAGGACCTCGAGGGCGACGTGGTCCATGATCACATGGTGGAAGCGCAGCACGGCCAGGTAGCCCTCGCCCTGCGGGTGCGGGGCATAGTCGAGCTGCAGCAGCGGCGCCTGGGTGAGGTCCAGCCGCGCCGGACGTTCCAGCGCTTCCAGGCTGACCGCCTCCACGCGCAGCGGCGCCTCGCGCCAGACCACCTGCACCGGCGCAGGCAGCCCTTCCCAGTGCAGCGCCGTGCGCAGGATGTCGTGGCGCTGGATCGCCGCGTTCAGGGCCTGGACGAAGGCGTCCAGGCGCGCACGGTCCTTGACCGCGAAACGGGGGGCCAGCAGGTAGGGGTCAGCCTCTGGCGAGGCCAGGTGGTGGTAGAGGATGCCGGTCTGCAGGGGCCCCAAGGGGTAGATGTCCTGCACGTTCGGCGCACCGCCCGGCACCGCCGCGACGATCCGTTCGATCGCCGTGGCCTCGAGCGTCACCAGTGGCAGCAGCTCGGGGGTGATCTGCGTGCACCCTGGAGGGATACGGTTGGCCGGCACCTGGGGCTGGGTGTCCGCGCTCAGGCTGGCGGCCAGCGCCGCCAGGGTCGGTTCGGCGAACAGCACGCGGATGTCCACGTGCAGCCCCAGGCGCCGCAGCCGCGCCACCAGGGTCACCGCCAGCAGCGAATGGCCGCCCAGCTCGAAGAAGTTGTCCTGCCGCCCGACCTGGGCCACGCCGAGCAGGTCGCACCAGAGGTCGGCCAGGCGCGTCTCCCGTTCGCCTTGCGGCGCCTGGTAGGCGCGGCTGAGCACGGCATGCTCGTCCGGGTCGGGCAGCGCCGCGCGGTCGAGCTTGCCGTTGCGGGTCAACGGCAGGTCCGCCAGGGCCACGTAGGCCGAAGGCACCATGTAGTCCGGCAGGCCGGCGGCCACGTGGCGGCGCAGCGCCTCGATGCCCGGCGCGTCCTGCCCAGGGTGGAGGGCGTACCAGGCCACCAGGCGCTCGCCGCGCAGCAGCACCGCCACCTGGCGCAAGGCCGGGTGCGTCGCCAGGCGCGCCTCGATGTCGCCCAGTTCGATGCGCAGGCCGTGCAGCTTGACCTGGAAGTCGTTGCGGCCGAGGAACTCCAGCTCACCGTCGATGCGCTGGCGCACCAGGTCACCGCTGCGGTACAGCCGGTCGCCGGCGACGAAGGGGCTGGCGATGAAGCGATCGGCCTGCAATGCCGGCAGGTTCAGGTAGCCGCGGGCCACGCCCACGCCACCGATGTGCAACTGGCCCGCCACACCGGGAGGCACCAGGCGGTCCTGCGCGTCGAGCACGTACAGCCGGGTGTTGGCGATGGCGCGCCCGATCGGCAGCGTCTGTTCGGGCACTGGCTGATCGGGCGCCAGGGTCCAGGCGCTGCAGTCGACGGTGGCTTCGGTCGGGCCGTAGACGTTGTGCAGGCGTACCCACGGCAGGCGCGCACGCACCTGACGGGCCAGTTCGGCGGTCAGCTCGCCGCCGCCACAGACCAGGTCGGTGAGGCTGGCGCACTGGGCGGGGTCGGCACTGTCGAGGAACTGCCCCAGCAGGGCCGGGACGAACTGCACCACGTTGACCTGCTGCCGGGCGATCAACTGCGCCAGGTACTCCGGATCGCGCTGGCCGTCGGGCCGTGCCAGCACCAGGCGCAGGCCACTGCACAGGGGCCAGAACAGCTCCCAGACGGAGGCGTCGAAGCTCACCGGGGTCTTGTGCAGCACGGCGGCGCCAGTCGTGGCGGCCGTCGGGCACAGCCGGTCGCTCCACTGCACCAGGTTGCAGACGCCGCGGTGCTCGATCATCACGCCCTTGGGCGTGCCGGTGGAGCCGGAGGTGTAGATGACGTACGCCAGGTGATGGCCGCCCAGGGCCGGCAGCCGAGGGTTGTCGCAGGAACACTCGGACCAGACGGGCCGGTGCAGCGCGAGCAGGCGCGGTGCACCCTCGGTGAATCGCTCGCAGGTGCTGGCATCGACCAGTACCCGGCTGGCAGCGCTGTCGGCGAGCATGTAGGCCAGGCGTTCGTCCGGGTAGCTGGGGTCCAGCGGGACGTAGGCGGCACCGGCCTTGAGCACCGCCAGCAGCCCGATCACCAGGTCCGGGCCGCGGGCCAGGCACAGGCCGATGCGGTCGTCGCTGCCGATGCCCTCCTCGATCAGGTGATGCGCCAGCCGGTTGGCGGCCTCGTTGAGGGCCTGGTAGCTCAGCTCGCCGTCGTCGTGGGTGACCGCGATGGCGTTCGGCTGGCGACGCGCCTGGGCCTCGAACAGCACGTGCAGGGGGCGGTCCAGTTCGAACGTCTGGACCGTGGCCTCGGCCTGGGCCAGCAGGTCGGCACGCGCTGCCTGCGACAGCAGCTCGATGTCCGCCAGGCGCGTGTGCGGTTCGCCGACCATGGCCCAGAGCAGCGTGCGCAGGTACGCCCCGTGCCGCTCGACCGTGGCCGGTTCGAACAGCGCGGTGGCGTAGTCCAGGGCCGCGACGAAGCCGTCGGCTTGCTCACTGACGCTCAACGTCAGGTCGAACTTGGCGAAGGTCGGCTGCTCGTCCAGCGGCGTGGCCTGCACCCCCGGCAGGTCGAGCCGTGCACCTTGGCTGCCGTCCCAGGCCAGGGAGACCTGGAACAGCGGGCTGTGGGCCAGGCTGCGCGGTGGGCGCACCCGCTCGACCACCTGCTCGAACGGAATGTCCTGATGGGCCTGGGCGGCCAGCACCTGGGCCTTGACCTGGGCCAGCAGGCCGTCGACGTCGTCGACCGCCGCCACGTCGAGGCGCACCGCCAGGGTGTTGACGAACAGGCCGATCAGGCCTTCGACCTCGGCGCGGCGGCGACCGGCCACCGGCAGGCCGATGACCACCTCCGGTTGCCCGGCCAGGCGCGCCAGCAGCGCCGCCCAGGCGCCCATGAACAGCATGAACGGGGTCACGCCACGGGCCTGGCAGGTGCGGGTGATGGCCTGGCTCAGGGCCGGTTCGAAGGTCAGCGGCAGGCTGGCGCCGGCGTAGTCCTGGCGCGCCGGACGCGGGTGATCGGTCGGCAGGGTCAGCAAGGCCGGTGCACCGTCCAGGGCCTGCTGCCAGTAGTCGGCCTGCGCGGTCAGGCGCGGCCCGACCAGCCATTCGCGCTGCCAGGCCGCGTGGTCGGCGAACTGCAGTGGCAGGGCTGGCAACGGATCGTCGCGACCGTCGCGCAAGGCTGGGTAGAGCGCCATCAGCTCACGGGTCAGCACGCCCAGCGACCAACCGTCGGCCACCAGGTGATGCACGGTCAACAGCAGCACGTGGCGGGTGTCGTCCAGGCACAGCAGCCGGCCGCGAATGGGCAGGCCGTGACGCAGGTCGAAGGCCGCGTGAGCTTCCTCGATCACTTGGGCGCGCCAGGCCTCGGCGTCCTGGCCACGCAGGTCGTGCCAGCTCAGGCTGGGCAGCGTGCCCAGCGGCGCGGCCTCGGCCCACGGCTGGCCGTCGTCCTGGCCGAAGCGCGTGCGCAGGCTGTCGTGCCGTTCGACGATGCGCAGGATCGACCGTTGCAGCGCGTCGACGTCCAATGGGCCATCGAGGTGCAGGCCGAGGGGAATGTTGTAGGCGCTGTTGGCCTCCTCCATCTGCGCCAGGAACCACAACCGCTGCTGAGCGTAGGACAGCGGCACGCGGCTGCCCCGAGGCAGCACCGGGATCGGCGGCAGCGCGGCGGTCTCGGCATCCGCCGCCTCGTCGAGGCTGCGGGCGACGGCGGCCAGCTCGCTGTCGGCGAACAGGCGCGCCAGGCTCAGCTCGCGACCCAGCCGCTGCTGCACCTGGGCGACCATGCGCATGGCCAGCAGCGAGTGCCCGCCCAGGTCGAAGAAGCGGTCATGCCGCCCGATCTGCTCGATCCCCAGCAGCTCGCCCCAGAGCGTCGCCAGGGCCTGCTCGGAGGCGCCACGCGGGGCCTCGAAGGGCGCGCTGCCCAATGCCTGACGATCCGGTGCAGGCAGTGCGCGGCGGTCGACCTTGCCATTGGCGGTCAATGGCCAGTGGGGCAACACGACCCAGGCACTGGGCACCAAGTGGCCCGGCAGGTGCGCCGACAAGGCCGTGCGCAGGCTGTCGGGGGTGGCCGTCGCGCCCTCGCGCAGCGAGTAGTAGGCCACCAGGCGGGCCTGGCCGGGGCTGTCTTCCAGGGCCAGCACCAGGGCCTGTTCGACCTCCGGCAGCTGCGCCACCTGGCTTTCGACTTCGCCCAGTTCGATGCGCACCCCGCGGATCTTCACCTGGTCGTCGTTGCGCCCCAGGTAGTCCAGGGTGCCATCGGGGTTCCAGCGCGCCAGGTCGCCGGTGCGGTACAGGCGTGCGCCCGGCGTCGCGCTGAAGGGGTCGCGCGGGAAGCGCTCGGCGCTCAGCGCGGGCTGGTTGAGGTAGCCGCGCGCGACACCGGCACCGCCCACGTACAGTTCACCGGCCACGCCCAGGGGCACGGGCTGCAGCGCGGCGTCGAGCAGGTAGACCTGGGTGTTGCCGATCGGTCGGCCGATGTCCAGGCCCTGGCCAGGGGTCACCGGGCCGGAGGTAGCCACCACCGTGGTCTCGGTCGGCCCGTAGTTGTTGATCACCGCAAAGCCAGGGTCCTGGTCGAAGCGACGCAAGCGGTCGCCGCCGATCAGCAAGGTGCGCAAGGTCGGGTGGCGCAGGCCGCGGCCGAAGGCATGCTCGGCCACCGGCGTGGGCAGGAACGCCACCTCCAGCGGCTGGGCCTGCCACCAGTCGAGCAAGGCATCGACCTGCTGGTTGTCCACGCTGTCTGGCGGCAGGTGCAGCACCGCGCCCGCGCACAGCGCCGTCCAGATTTCCCAGGCCATGGCGTCGAAGCCGAAGCCGGCGACGCTGGCGGTGTGGCTGCCGGCCCCCACGCCAAAGGCCTGGCAGTGCCAGTCCACCAGGTTGTCGAAGGTGCGGTGCTCGACCATCACCCCCTTGGGCTGGCCGGTGGAGCCGGAGGTGTAGATGACGTAGGCCAGGTGGTCCGGGGTCAAGTCGGGCACTTCCGGCGCCTCGGCACGGACGGGTGCCTCGAGGCGGTCGATCAGCAGCACCGGCACCGTCGTATCGGCCAGGCGTGCCTGCAGGCGCTGCTGGGTGAGCACCAGCACCGGCGCGCTGTCCTGCAGCAGGTAGGCGATGCGCTCGTCCGGGTGGGCTGGATCGATCGGCACGTAGGCGGCGCCGGCCTTGAGCACGGCCAGCAGCGCCAGCACGGTGTCCAGGCCGCGCCGCGCCAGCACGGCGATGCGCTGGTCGGGGCGCGCGCCCTGTGCGATCAGCCGGTGAGCCAGGGCATTGGCCTGGGCGTCGAGGTCGGCATAGCTCAGCTGCGCCGCGCCGACGCGCACGGCGGTCGCCTCCGGGGTGGCCCGGGCCCAGTGGGCGATGCGCGCGTGCAGCAGGCGCGCGGGCGCTGGCCGTGGAGACGGGCCGGCCAGCGCGCCCAGCAACTGGTCACGCTCGTGGGCCGGCAGCACGTCGAGCTGGTCGACTGGGGTCTGGGGGGCCTGGGCCAAGGCCTCGAGCAGCTGCGCCATGGCCTGGGCCAGGTACCCGCACAAGCGCGCGGCCTCGATGCCCGGTGCCGCCTGCGCGGTCAAGGCAAAGCCTTCGCCCAGGTCGTCCACGCTCATCACCAGCGGGTAGTTGCTGCGCTCCTCGGCTAGCAGCACCTCGATGCCCTCCCAAGTGCTGGCGCCTTCGACCGGCGGCGCGCTGTGGCGGTAGTTGAGCAGGCTGTTGAACAGCGGCATGGGCGGTGCCACGCCGCTGCAGCGCTGGGCCAGGGCCAGCGGCGCATGCTCGTGGCGCATCAGCGCCGCCAGGCGCGCCTGGGTGGCCCGCACCGCCTCGAGCACTGGCCGCTGGTCGATGTCCAGGCGCAGCGGCAAGGTGTTGATGAAGATGCCCAGGGCCCGCTCGGTCGCCTCGGCGCCCAGCAGTCGGCCCATCAGCACGGTGCCGAACACCACCTGCTCGCCACCGGCCAGGCGTGACAGCACCCGTGCCCAGCCCAAGTGGAACAGGCTGGCGACGCTGATGCCCAGCTGCCGCGCCTGGGCCCGCAAGCCCTGCGCCAGCGCGGCGTCCAGCGGCTGGCTGTGCTCGACGATCGCCTCGTCGTCCTCCAGACGCTGGCGTGCGTAGGCCAGGGTCGGTTGCTCCACCTCCCCGAGCATGTCACGGAAGAACGCTTCGTGGGCCGCCTCGCCCAGCCCGAGCACGGCCTGGGCCACGTAGCTGCGAAACGGCACCGGTGGCCCGAGCCGCTCGGCCTGCCCGCTCAGGCAGGCCTGGATTTCCTGGCGGATCACCTCCAGTGCGCTGTGGTCCATGGCGATGTGGTGGAACAGCAGCGTGGCCTGCACCGCGCCGTCGGCGCCCTTGGGATGGCAGACCAGCCGCAGCAGCGGCGCCTGGTCGAGGCTCAGCCGGGTCGGCAAGGCGTTGGTATCGCGCGTCACGCTCAGCTCGGCCGCGCGCCAGACCACCTGCACAGGGGTCTGCAAACCGTGCCAGTGCACCGAGGTGCGCAGGATGTCATGCCGGGCGACGACCTGGCGCAAGGCGGCGATGAAAGCGTCCAGGCGGGCGGCGTCGGCGAAGGCGAAACGCACCTGCATCAGGTACGGATCGGTCTCGCCTGCGCTGGCGTGGTGGTAGAGGATGCCGGCCTGCAGAGGCGCCAGGGGGTAAATGTCCTGGACATTGGCGTGCCCGCCTGGGACGTCGCGCAGCAGGTGGTCGAGGGCGGCCTGGTCCGGGACCTGGCCGCCGGGTGTCAGCGCGAGCAGGTCGAGCATGGCCGGTGTGATGCGTGTGCAACCGGCGGGGATGCCGTTGACCGGCGTCTGCGACGGCGTGGCGCTGCCCAGCTGGCCGGCCTCGAGCAGGGCGATCAGGGCCGGCTTGTGCTGGCGCAGCTGCTCGACCAGCCCGTGTTCCTGCAAGGCCTGGCGGTTGCCTTTGACCGCCAGTTGGCCGTCCTTGACGCTGAGGTGGATGGCATTGGCCGTCAGGGTGGCCAGTAGTTGATCGATGCTCACAGGATGATCTCCATGCTCTCTGTGATGGCGGCATAACCCGCCAGCGTGGGGTGCTCGAACAGGGCGCGGACGTCGGCTTCCAGGCCTTCCTGGCGAAGCCGGGCGATGAGGTTCACCGCCAGCAGCGAATGGCCGCCCAGTTCGAAGAAATTGTCGTGTCGGCCTACCCGCTCGACGCCCAGCAGTTCGGCCCAGACCTGCGCCAGCAGGACCTCGACCTCGCCGTCCGGCGCCTCGAAGGTACGGCCTGGCAGTGCCTGGCCCTCCGGCGTGGGCAAGCCGCGCCGGTCGAGCTTGCCGTTGGGGCTCAGGGGCCAGTGCGTCAGGTGCATGAACAGCGCCGGCACCAGGTAGTCCGGCAACTGCTCGCGCAAGGCGGCACGCAGCTCGGCCGTGGTGTAGGCCGTGCCGCTGTACCAGGCCACCAGGCGCTGGGCGCCGAGGGCGTCGGGCCGCGCCAGCACCACCGCCTGCGCGATGCCCGGCACGCGCAGCAGGCTGTGCTCGATGTCGCCGGGTTCGACCCGCAGGCCGTTGAGCTTGAGCTGGTCGTCGTTGCGCCCGAGGAACATCAGCTGGCCGTCGAGGCGTCGCTGGACCCGGTCGCCGCTGACGTACAGCCGCTCACCCGGGGTGAAGGGGCTGTCGATGAAACGCTCGGCCTGCTCCTCGGGGCGGTTGAGGTACCCGCGGGTCACCCCGGCACCGCCGATGTACAGCTGGCCCGGCACGCCCTCGGGGACCGGTTGCAGCTGGGCGTCGAGCACGTAGAGCCGGGTGTTGTCGATCGGCTGGCCGATCGGCAGGGCCGTGGCCGGCACCGGTTGCTCGGGGTGCAGGGTGAACAGGCTGCAATCGACGGTGGTCTCGGTCGGCCCATAGACGTTGTGCAGGCGCGCCCACGGCATGCGGCGGCGGACCTGGGCGGCCAGCGCTGCGGTCAGCTCGCCGCCGCCGCAGACGATGTCCACCAGGCTGGTGCAGGCCAGGCAGCCGTCGTCGTCGAGGAACTGCGCCAGCAAGGCCGGCACGAACTGCGCCACGCTGACCCGGTGCTGGCGGACCAGCGCGGTCAGGTAGGCCGGGTCGCGCTGCCCGTCGGGGCGCGCCAGCACCAGCGGGATGCCGCTGCACAAGGGCCAGAGCAGTTCCCAGACCGAGGCGTCGAAGCTGATCGGGGTCTTGTGCAGGACCACGCGCCCGGGCGTCTGGGGCCAGATGCGCCGGGCCCAGTGCACCAGGTTGGCCACCTGGCGGTGCTCGACCATCACGCCCTTGGGCACCCCGGTGGAACCGGAGGTGTGGATCACATAGGCCAGGTCCTGGGCGCTCGGGCGGCACACGGGGGGCGCGTCGGTGCGCGTGGTCAGGTGCTCGAGGGCATCCAGGTCGATCACCACCTGCCCGGCCAGCGCCAGACGGTCGCGGGTCGCGCCGTGCACCAGCACCGCGCGCGGGGTGCTGCCGTCGAGCAGTGCGCGCAGGCGTTCGGCCGGGTAGCCGGGGTCGAGCGGCACGTAGGCACCCCCGGCCTTGAGGATGGCCAGCAGACCCACCACCATCGCCGGGCCGCGCTCGACGCACAGGGCCACGCGGTCATCGCGCACCAGACCGTGCGCCAGCAGGTGATGCGCCAGCGCGTTGGCCTGGGCGTCGAGGTCACGGTAACGCAGCGCGACACCGTCGGCGTGCAGCGCGATGGCTTCTGAGTGACGCCGGACCTGCTCGGCGAACAGCGCCGGGAGGGTCTGGGTCAGGTCGTGATCCTGCGCGGTGGCGTGGGGCGGCTCCAGCAGGCGACGGCGGGTCTCGGCGTCCAGCACGGAGACCTGCTGCAGCGGTCGCTCGGGGGCATCGTCCAGCGCCTCGGCAAGGCTCACCAGCGTGTGCTCGACCAGCCCGGCCAGGCGTGCGGCGCCTACGGTGTCGGGGGCGCTGATGCCGACCTGCACGGCGCTGCCGAAGTCGTCCACGTCCAGCGTCAGGGCGTAGGTGCCCGGCCCCTGGATCGGTTCGAAGCCGATGCCCTCCCAGGCGGCCTGGCGCGCGTCCTGGCGGGCCTGACCGGCCGCATGACGGTAGTTGAGCATGGCGTTGAACAGCGGCAGGGGCGCGGGCACGCCGCTCCAGCGTTGCGCCAGGGCCAGCGGTGCCTGCTCGTGGGCGAGCAAGGCTAGCAGCCGGGCATGGGTGTCGCGCAGCGCCTGGTGCACGCTGCGATCGCCCAGTTCGACCCGCAGCGGCAGGGTGTTGATGAACATGCCGATGCCGCGGTCGGCGCCCTGCCCGCCTTGCAGACGGCCGAGCAGCACGGTGCCGAACACCACGCGCTCGCTGTCGCAGGCCACGCCCAGCACCCGCGCCCAGGCCAGGTGGAACAGGCTGGCCAGGCTGACGCCGGCGGCCTGGGCCTGACGCCGCAGCCGCACGACCAAGGCCTCGGGCAACGCGCGTCGGGCCTGCTCGGCCGGCCCGGCGGCGACGCCCGGCGTGTCGAAGGCCAGGGTCGGGGTATCGATGTCGCCCAGTTGCTCGCGGAAGAACGCCTCGTGCTCGGCCTGTGCCGCGCCCTGGCAAGCCTGGGCCACGTAGTTGCGGTACGGCACCGCCGGGGCGCGGGGCGTCCCCTGCCCGGCCAGATCGTCGAGCCACTCCTCGCGCAGCACTTCCAGGGCCAGGGCATCGAGCACCACGTGGTGGAAGCGCAGGATCGCCTGCACCGCGCCCTCGGCCGTCGGCGCGGCGTGCCACAGCTCGATCAGCGGGGCCTGATCAAGGGCCAGGGGGCGAGCGGCGTGGGCGTCGCCCAACTGCGCGACCGGCACCTGCTCGACCCGCAGCGGGGCTTCGCGCAGGACCACCTGATGCGCGGTTTCCAGGCCTTCCCAGACGATCGCCGTGCGCAGGCTGTCGTGGCGCGTGATGCTGCGCTGCAAGACCGCCGCCACCTGTTGCAGACGCGCCAGGCTGTCGAAGCGTAGCGGCAGGTGCAGCAGGTAGGGGTCACGCTCGGGCGTGCTGAAGTGGTGGTAGAGAATGCCCTGCTGCAAAGGCGCCAGCGGGTAGATTTCCTGCACGTTGGCCGCGCCGCCCGGCACCTGGGCGACGATGTGGTCGATGCTCGCCTGGTCCAGTTCGGCCAGCGCCAGCAGTGCCGGGGTGATGTGCGTGCAGCCGTCCGGTACACGGTTGGGCGGCGTGGCGTGGGTGGCGTGCGCCCCCATGCCGCTGGCCAGGGCGGCCACGGTAGGCCGTGCCAGCAGCACCCGCACGTCGATGCCCAGGCCGCGCTCGCGCAGCCGCTCGACCAGGCTCACGGCCAGCAGCGAATGGCCACCCAACTCGAAGAAGTCGTCGTGCCGCCCGACCTGGGCCAGGCCCAGGACCTCGGCCCAGACCGCGGCGATGGCGGTTTCCAGGGCGCCTTGCGGCGCCTCGAAGCCTTGCCCGATGAGGCTGTCCGGCGTCGGCTCAGGCAAGGCCGCCGGGTCGAGCTTGCCATTGCGGGTCAACGGCAGCGCGGCCAGGGCGGTGAATGCCGACGGCACCATGTGGCCCGGCAGGCGCTGTTGCAGGGCATCGCGCAGCGCAGCGGGCGTGACGTCCGCGGTGCCGGTGAACCAGGCCAGCAGACGCCCGTCGCGGACCAGCACCACGGCGCTCTCGACACCTGGCTGGGCCAGCAACGCCACTTCGATCTCGCCCGGCTCGATGCGCATGCCGCGCAGCTTGACCTGGGCATCGACCCGCCCCAGGTAGTCCAGGGTGCCGTCCTCGCGCCAGCGCACGCGGTCGCCGCTGCGGTACATCCGTGCGCCCGGCCCGACGGCGAAGGGATCGTCCAGGAAGCGCTCGGCGCTCAGCGCGGATTGCCCCAGGTAGCCGCGCGCCACGCCTTCGCCACCGATGTACAGCTCACCGGCCACGCCCACTGGCACCGGCTGGCGACCGGCATCGAGCACGTAGAGACAGGCGTTGGCGATCGGCCCACCGATGTGCAGGGCGCCGCCTGGCTGCATCCGCCCCGAGGTCGCCACCACCGTGGTCTCGGTCGGACCGTAGTTGTTGACCACGGCAAAGCCGGGGTCGCGGTCGAACTGGCGCAGGCGGTCGCCGCCGATGAGCAAGGTGCGCAAGGTGGGGTGACGTGGAGCGCCGCGCAACCAGTGTTCGGCCACCGGGGTAGGCAGGAAGCCCACCTCGATCGGCGTGCGCTGCCACCAGGCCAGCAGGTCGTCCAGCGCCTCGCTGGCCACCTCGCGCGGCGGCAGGTGCAGCACCGCGCCCTGGCACAGGGCCGGCCAGGTTTCCCAGGCCGCGGCATCGAAGCTGAAACCGGCGACGCTGGCGGTCTGACTGCCCGCTCCCAGGTCGAAGGCCTCGGCGTGCCAGTGCACCAGGTTGACCAGGCTGGCGTGCTCGACCATCACCCCCTTGGGCTGGCCGGTGGAGCCGGAGGTGTAGATCACGTAGGCCAGGTGTCGGTCGTCCAGGCCTGGCAGGCGCGGGTTCTGCGTCGACTGCCCGTGGCCGTCGAAACGGTCGAGGTTCAACTGCGCACAGCCACCGACCCGTGCCTGGGTGCCGTCCTCGGTCAGCACCAGCCGCGGCGCGGCATCGCCGAGCAGGTAAGCCAGGCGTTCGGCGGGGTAGCCGGGATCGACCGGCACGTAGCCGGCACCGGCCTTGAGGACGGCGAGCAAGGCCACCACACGGTTCGGCGTGTTGCCCAGGCAGACCGCGACCCGGTCTTCGGGACGTACGCCGTGGGCCAGCAGCGTGTGCGCCAGGCGATTGGCCTGCTGGTTGAGCTGGGCGTAGCTCAGGCAGACCTCGCCCTGGCGCAGCGCCGGCGCCGACGGTTGGCGCGCCGCCTGGGCTTCGACCAGGGCGTGCACGGTCTGCCCACGCGGATAGGCATGCGGCAGGCGGCCAAGGTCCATCAGGCTCGCTTGGGCCGCGTCGTCCAGTATCGACAACTGATCGACACGTCCAGGCGCAGGCTGGGCCAGGCGCTCGAGCAGACGCGCCAGGGTCGTCTCGACCCAATCGGCCACGCGGGCGGCGCCCAGGGTCGGCACGGCCAGCACCTGGACGTCGAAGTGAGTCTCCAGGTCATCGACGCTCAAGGTCAGCGGGTAATGGCTGCGCACTTCGCCGTCGAGCACGCGCACCCCGGCCCAGGCGCCCTCGCCGTCCTGCGGCCGCGCCTCGGCGCTGTGCCGGTAATTGAGCAGCGCGCTGAACAGGGTGGCGCCCTTGGGCAGATCGGCGCAGCGCTGGGCCAGGGCCAAGGGTGCGTCCTCGTGGGCCAGCAGCGCGTTGAGCCGACCGTGCACGTCGCGCAGGGCCTGACGCGCCGGCTGGGCGGTGTCGATGCGCAGCGGCAGCGTGTTGATGAACACGCCCAGGGCCTGGCGGGCATCGCCTCCTTGCATGCGCCCGAGCAGCACCGTGCCGAAGACCACGTCGTCGCGCCCGGCGAGCACCCCGACCACCCGCGCCCAGGCCAGGTGCACCAGGCTGGCCACGCTGACGCCCTGGCGCCGGGCCTGCTCGCGCAGGGCCTGGTTCAACGCGGGGGACAGGGTCCGGCGGCATTCTTCCAGCGGGGTCTCGTCCTCGAGCACGGTCAGGCCGCACGGCAAGGTCGGCTCATCGACGTCGCCGAGCATGGCCTCGAAGAACGCCGTCTGCGCCGCCTGATCGGCGCGTTCGACCTGGGCGATGTACTGGCGGTAAGGCACAGGTTCGGGCAAGGCGACGCCAGGCTGCGCAAGCAGGCTCGTCAGTTCCTGGGCGACCCGGACCATGGCCTGATTGTCGAGGATCAGGTGGTGGAACAGCAGGATCGCCACGGTCTCGCCAGTGTGCCGATCCTGGGCATGGTACAGGCGCATCAGGGGGGCCTGGTGCAGAGGCAGGCGGGCACTGTGGGCCTGCACATGGGCGTGCAATTGCGCCAGGGGGGTATCACCGGCGGTTGCGCCCGGCAGCTCGACGGCTTCCACCGTCAACGGCGCCTGGCGCCACACCACCTGGTGCGGCTGCGCCAGGCCTTCGTGGCAGATGGCGCTGCGCAGGATGTCGTGGCGGTCGATGATTTGCTGCAACGCCGCGGCCCAACGGGTCAGTCGCGCCAGGCTGTCGAAGGCCAGGCGCCAGCGCAGCAGGTAGGGGTCGCCCTGGGTGGCGCGCAGGTGGTGATAGACGATCCCCGCCTGCACAGGCGCCAACGGGTAGATCTCCTGCACGTTGGCGCCACCACCGGGTACCGTGGCGACGATGCGGTCGATGGCCGTCTGCTCGAGCGAGGTCAGGCTGAGCATGGCCGGCGTGATGCGCTCGGCCCCCGGCGGCACCCGGTTGGCCGGCACCTCGACGACAGACGCGGCCTGTGGGTCGAGGGCCGCCAGCTCGGCGAGGGTCGGGTGGCTGAGCAACTGGTGCACGCTGCCAGGCAGACCGGCCTGGCGCAGTCGGTCGATCAACGTGACCGCCAGCAGCGAGTGCCCGCCCAGTTCGAAGAAGTTGTCGTGTCGACCGACCTTCGTCACCTGCAGCACCTCGCACCACAGCGCGGCCATGGCGATTTCCAGCGGGCCTTGCGGGGGCTCGTGGGCCTGGCCGCTCATCTGCGCCGGATCCGGGGCCGGCAAGGCGCGACGATCGAGCTTGCCATTGGCGGTGAGTGGCCAGCTCGCCAGGGCGGTGAAGGCCACCGGGACCATGTGCGCCGGCAGCCGTTGACGCAGGGCCTGGCGCAGCGTCTGCGGGTCGGGCGAGGCGTCTTCGGCGGTGGCGGTGTACCAGGCCAGCAGGCGGCCATCGCGCACCAGCACCACGGCGTCCTGCAGGCCGGGCTGGGCGCTGAGCGCCGCTTCGATTTCGCCCAGCTCGATGCGCATGCCGCGCACCTTGACCTGGTCGTCGTTGCGCCCCAGGTACTCCAGGGTGCCGTCGGGCAACCAGCGCACCAGGTCGCCACTGCGGTACAGGCGCGCCTCGGGACGGTCGCTGAACGGGTCGGCGACGAAGCGTTCGGCGGTCAGGTCGGGACGCCCCAGGTAGCCGCGCGCCACCCCGACGCCGCCGATGTACAGCTCGCCCATCGCACCGATCGGCAGCGGGCGCCCTTGGGCATCGAGCACGTGCAGCTGGGTATTGGCCACCGGCGCGCCGATGTGCAGGGCACGGCCGGCGCCGACCTGGCCGGAGCTGGCCACCACCGTGGTTTCGGTCGGCCCGTAGTTGTTGATCACCCGGTAACGCCGTGGGCTCGGCGGCTGGCGCAGACGGTCGCCGCCGATCAGCAGCACGCGCAAGGTCGGGTGGTCTTCGGCCAGGCCGAAGGCGTACTCGGCGACCGGGGTCGGCAGGAAGCTCACGTCCAATGGTTGCGCACGCCACCAGCGCAGCAGTGCGTCGATGTTCTCGCCCTGGGGCTGGGCCGGGGCCAGGTGCAGGGTGGCACCGGCGCACAACGCGGGCCAGACCTCCCAGGCCATGGCATCGAAGCTCAGCCCGGCCAGGCAGGAGGTGTGGCTGCCTGGCCCCAGGTCGAAGGCCTGCAGGTGCCAGTCGACCAGGTTGGCGAGCATGCGCTGCTCGATCATCACGCCCTTGGGCAGTCCGGTGGAGCCGGAGGTGTAGATCACGTAGGCCAGATCGGCATCGTCCGTGGCGGCCGGCGCGTGCATGCCCGCCTGGGCACCGGTCGGCGGCCGTGCGTCCAGTTCGATCACCGGCAGCGTGCCGTCGGGCCGGCGGGCACGCAGGCCCGAGCGACTCAGCAGCAGGCAGGGGGTGCTGTCCTGAAGCAGGTAGGCGATGCGCTCGGTGGGCAAGGCCGGGTCGATCGGCACGTAGGCGGCACCGGCCTTGAAGATGGCCAGCAGCCCGACCATCAGGTCCAGGCCACGCTCGAGCAGCACGGCCACCCGCTGCTCGGGGCCGGCGCCGTGGGCGCGCAGCTGGTGAGCCAGGTCGCTGGCGCGCCGGTCGAGTTCGGCGTAGGTCAGTTGCGCGCCCTCGTGCACGGCAGCCACCTGCTGCGGGCGCACCTGGGCCTGGCGCTCGATGCGCCGATGGAGCTGCCGGCTGCCGGCGGCGGGCAGCTCACTGCGGTTCCATTGCGCCAGCTGACGCTGTTCGGCCGGCGTGAGCAGCTCGAACTGCGACAGGCGTGTCGCGGGGGCGGCCAGGCCTTGGTCGAGGACCTGCAGCAGGCGCGCGGCCAGGGCCTGGGCTTCGTCGTCGTCGAGCCAGCCGCGGTGGTGCACCAGGTGCAGCCAGGCGCCGTCGGTCTGCCGGTTGCTGCGCACGTGGATCGCCAGGGGCGTGGCTTCATGGCCGTTGCAGACCTTGACCGTGTCGGCCTGGGCCTGGCCATAGGCGTAGCGGTGGTTGTCCTGCTCGTAGGACAACGACACCTCGAACAGCTGCGCGCGTTCTTCGCGGGCCAGGCCCAGGTGGCGGTTGAGGTCGCTCAAGGGGAAACGCTGGTGGCGCAGGTCGCGACGCAGGGTGTCGCGCACGTGCCTGACCAGCGCCTCGAAGGTCAGGTCGTCGGGGGTGGCCAGGTGCACGGCGCTGACCTGGGCGAAGTGCCCGAGGGTGGCCTTGAAGCGCCCGCTGCGGTTGAGCATCGGCACCCCGACCACCCACTCCTGACGCTGCCAGACGCGGCAGACGTAGAGGTGCAGCGCCGCCAGCAGGACATGGAACGCCGAGGCGCCCTGGGCATCGGCGAAGCGCTGCATGCGCGTGTGCAGTTCGGCCGGGAAGGCCTGGGTCCAGTTGCCGGCCGGTGAAGGGTCGCTGGCGCGGCGCAGCTGACGGCGTGGCGTGAGCAGCGGCGCGGGCAGGTGGCGATACTTGTCCAGCCAATAGGCCTTGTCGCGCTGGTAGCGCTCGGAGGCCTGGTAGCGCTGGTCGTCCGCGACGAACGCGGCATACGACGAGGCAGTGCCGGGCAATGGCTGGTGCTGGCTCAGCGCAGTGTAGTGCTCGCCCAGGGCCTTGAGCATCTGGCCGAAGCCCCAGCCGTCGAGGATCAGGTGATGGGCGTGGGTGATCAGCCAGTGCCGGTCGGCGGCCAGGCGCACCAGGCTGAAGTGCAGCAGCGGGCCGCCGTCCAGGGCGTGGTGGTGCTGCAGGGCGGTGCGCACCTGCGCCTGTGCGGCGGCGACCGGGTCGCGGGCGTGGCTCAGGTCGTGCAGCGGCAGGTCCACCGACAGGTCGGCAACGAAGCGCTGGCCGGGCAGGCGCGCGTCGCTGCCGGGTGCGGGGGGCACCAGCACCGTGCGCAGGGCCTCGTGGGCGCGCAGCAGGTCGGCCAGCGCGCGCTCCAGCAGTTCAGGCCGCAAGGGCCCCTGAAGATCGACGTAACCGCCGATGGTGTAGAGCGGCGAATCGCCGTGTCCGATCTGATCCAGCCAGATGTCACGCTGAGCCGCGGTCAACGGCAAAACTTCGGTAACAGACATGGCGGCAAGGTCCTTCCTGGCGAATGAGCCGGGGATTCAAGCACCGCGGTCTGGGGCTGTATGTCCCCCCAAACCCGGACACCGGATGGCCCTGTCCCAGGTCAAGGTGTCAACATGCCAGCATTGCCCTACCATTGGTCTGTCAGGGGGGCCTGATGGTCAACTGTCCCCTTTTTTCGGTACAGACACAGGGCGGCGTTCGGGCTTGAATCGGCGCCTTGACTGCCGACCGACCGTCCGGTCACGCACGGCACGGATGCCCTTGACGAACCAATCCAGGATGATGACGGCATGAAACTCAGCCACCACAGCACCCATGACCCCGATCCAGCGCTGTACCTGCGTCTGGGCGAGTTGATCGCCAGCGCGGGCGAGCCGTCCTTCGCCGAGCAGCTGTTCGCCTTCGTCGGCGCCCAGGTCCCGATCCAGGGCCTGGACCTGCAGGAGTGGTCGGTGCAGGCCGACCCTCGTCGGGTACAGGTCTCGCGCACCCTGGGCCAGGCGACCCCCGAGCATCCGCCGCGGCCGCCCGAGGCGCTGGCCGCGTCGATGCTCGACAGCGTGCTGGACATGGAAGCGCCGCTGCTGGTGCAGTACCGGGCGGCCCAGGACCTGCCACGCTCGGCACGCACCGGGCATGCCTGCTCGGTGGTGTCGTGCCGAGGCCCGCTGCGCTGGGTGATCGGCTTTCACCGCTCGGCGCAACTGCGGGGGTTCAGCTTGAGCGAGCTGTCGCTGCTCAAGGTGCTGTCCGACACCCTGCTGCCGCTGGTCGAGCAACATGCGCAGCTGACCCCGCTGCCTGCGCGCACGGACGGCGCGGAGACGGCTGCGGTCGATCCGGGGTCGCTGCGCTCGGCCTTCGCCGGGCGCCTGGCGCACCAGGCGGTGACCCTGTCGGCGCGGGAACAGGAAGTGTGCCTGGGGCTGCTGACCGGGGTCACCGTGCCGGAGCTGGCCGAGCGGTTGAAGGTCAAGGGCAGTTCGGTGGAAACCTACCTCAAGCGCGCGACGGCCAAGCTGGGGGTGAGTGGGCGGCGTGGGTTGACGCGGTGGATGGTGGGGGTGTGAGGCGAGGTGCCGGGGCGGTTGAGCGTGGGCTGGTGCGGTTAGCCGGGCGCTAGGCCTTCGCTTTTTCGAGACGATGCTGTTGCTGTCCTGTGGGCCCTGGCGGGGGGCTCAGATCCGTAACCGTACTGCGGCGTTGCAGGCTGTCGCGGGATCCTGTGGGAGTCCGCCCGCCGCCTTGGCGTCGCGCTCATCGCGCAGAGAACATGGTGATAGCTTCCCTGGTACATAGGCTTTATTTCTGATCGGTTTCTGGGGCCGCTTTGCGGCCCATCGCGGCACAGGGGCCGCTCCTACACCCGTAGCCCCACCGCGGTGTTGCAGGCTATCGCGGTCACCTGTGGGAGCGGCCCCTGCCGGGGCGCCGGACCGGCCGCAATTGGGCCCGCAGGGCCCACAAAATTCTGAAATTATTCCCTTTAAAATCAATAGGATATTTATTTTCTGTGGGAGCGGGCTTGCCCGCGATAGCGTCTGTTCCGGCACCGCCTGCATCGCGGGCAAGCCCGCTCCCACAACCTGATTGCGCAGCCATGCCTACACCGACGGTCTGCAGAGGGCTGGGTTTGTCAACGAGGGTTGATCGTGCAGTCAGTACCGCTATGGCCTGTCGTTCAAGCCCAGCCCTTCGATGAAGATGGCTGCCGTCTTGGGGCCTATGCCTTCGAAGGCCAGCAGCTTGGGCATCAGTGGCGCCGGGTCGTGGAGCAACCGATCGACCTCCCCTGTGTACGCCTGCTCGAGTCGCAGGGCAAGCGCATGCAGGCGCCGGGCCGTGGATTCGTCGTAACGGGCATACCCGCCCTGCCCCAGCAACGTGACCAGCTGCCGATGCCCGGTACCGCGCAAGGTGCGCGCATCGACCAGCACGCCAGCGGCGCGCAGGCCCTCGAAGGTCTTCATCGCCACGCTCGCCCGTATGCGCTTGCCCATCAGGAAGCTGGCGACCAACCACTGGAAGCGGGCGGACTCACCCCCGCGTACGAGGTCGATGCCCACGTCGGCCGGGGTCACGCGTGCGCTCATGCCGAACGTCTCCGGCTCATTGCCAGCCCAGCTCACGACGAATCGCCGCGCGGTACGGTGTGTCCAACTGCCGGGGGACCTGCTGGATGTAATGGCGTGCATGCTCACCCATCTCGCCCTGCAACCCGTCAAGGTAGCGGACCGCGTCTTCCTGGGACGGGAGGCGGTTCTCTACCCCGGCGAAACGCGGCGGCAAGCCTGTCCAGATGACCGCATCCAGGCCGCGCGCTGCCGCCCATGGGATCAGATGACCCCCATGGCCCTGCTTGACCAGCAGGGTGCCGATGCCATCGGTGCGCTGTTCGGGGATCTGCTCGCGTGCACGCAGCATGCGGCAGGCATCGTCGAGGTCATCGGTGTCGAGCAGGTTCCAGAACACCGGGAGTAACGGCGCGTTCAGGCACAGGGCAGTGGACAGCTCGCCACCATCGGCCACGCGGCAGAACTCTACCGACACCTCGGGGCCGTCGGCACGCCAGTCGCCACGCACGCGCAGGGGGCCGGATTTCCACAGCAGGGAGCCCCAGCCGAGGCAAGCAATCTTCATCTAGGGGTCTCTCAGGTCAAGGTGGCTTGTCTGAAGATGGACAGTGGCGGCTGGCCAGTGTTTCCCCGGGGTTGTTCACCTGTCACCCCTTGTCACGCCTCATCGGGCTGGCCGCGATCCGTTTTGGGACGCGTTTCGGACGGATGTAACAATGTGTTTCAGATATAGACGTTATATAATCACATTACATATCATGGCCAACCTCTTCATTCGATGAACGATTGTTCATCCTCGGTGGCAGGGACGGCCCTACCGCGCGCTTCGCGGGCGACGCCGACCTTGCCCTCGGTCGTCAACCAGAAGGAATGCCTCCCCGTGGTCACCAAGCTCCGTCTGAAACTGCTCGCGGCCTCGTTCGCCGCCTGGGCCGCCGTCTCGTCCGCCTCCGTGGTCGCCGAAGACCGCGTCTTCGACGTCGTGGCGCCGTTCGAGATCGTCGGCCTGGACCCCTCGGTGTCCGGTTTCATCTTCCAGCGCATGCAAGTCACCGAAACCCTGCTCGAAGCCGATGCCGACGGGCAGCCGATCCCGGCTTTGGCCGAACGCTGGCGGGTGTCCGAGGATGGCAAGACCTGGCACCTGACGCTGCGCCAGGGCGTCACCTTCCATGACGGCAGCGCCCTGACCGCCGCCGCCGCCGCCCATGCCTTGAACGTGGCGCGCAGCAAGCCTGGCATCCTGCGCAATGCGGCGATCAGCGCCATCACCGCCGAGGGTGCCGACGTGGTCATCCAGCTCGACCAGCCCTTTGCGCCCCTGCTGTCGCTGTTGGCCCACTCCTCCACCAGCATCCTGGCGCCGGCCGCCTACGATGCCCAGGACGCGGTGAAAGCGATCATCGCCACCGGCCCCTACCGCGCCACCCTGATCGAGCCGCCGCAACGCCTGAAGACCGAGCGCTTCGAGCAGTACTGGGGTGCCCGGCCGGTGATCGAGAAGGCCACCTACCTGGGCGCGGGCCGTGGCGAGACGCGTACGCTGATGGCTGAAAGCGGTGGCGCCGAGCTGGTCTTCCAGCTCGATCCACCCAGCATCGCCCGGCTGTCCCGTGCGCAGAACGTGCAGGTGCTGACCGGCCCGGTGCCCCGGGTGGTGATGCTGGCGGTCAACGCAGGCGCAGGTGCCACGGCCTCCGTCGAGGTGCGTCGCGCCCTGAGCCTGGCGATGCAGCGCGAGGGTATCGCGGCAGCCGTGTTGCGCGCCCCGGGCACCGCCGCCACGCAGATGTTCGCCGCCAACGTCACGGCCTGGCACGACCCCAGCCTGCCCCCGTTGCACCATGACCCCGAGGCGGCCAAGGCCTTGCTCAAGGCCCAAGGCTGGACACCCGGCTCCGATGGCATTCTGGAAAAGAACGGCGAGCGTCTGCACCTCAAGCTGCTGACCTTCGGCGATCGCCCTGAACTGGCGCTGATCGCCACCGCCCTGCAGGCCCAGCTCAAGGAGGTGGGCGTGGAAGTCGAGGTGGCGGTGGAAAACCTCAGCGCCATCCCGGCGGCCTATCACGACGGCAGCCTGCAACTGGCGCTGTTCTCGCGCAATTACGCCCTGGTGCCGGACCCGCTGGTGACCCTGTACGGCGACTTCGGCCATGGCGGCGCCGAGTGGGGCCCGTTGGGCTGGAAGAACCCGGTCTTCGACCAGGCCATGACCGCGCTGTTGAACAGCAAGGCGCCCGCCGAGCAGCAGGCGCTGCGTCACCAGATGCTGGCGCAGGTGCAGAGCGAGCTGCCGCTCATCCCGGTGGCCTGGTACCGCCAGTCCATCGCCGTGTCCAAGGACGTGGAAGGCGCGGCCATCGACCCGTTCGAGCGCACCTTCGGCCTGAGCACGATGCGGTGGGCCCAATGATCCGATTGCTGGGGTTTCGTCTCTTCCAGGCCTTGATGGTGGCGCTGCTGGTCGGCGCCCTCACCTTCCTGCTGATGAGCCTGCTGCCGGGCGATGCCGCCTACCGCATCGCCGCTGGCCGCTACGGCTACGACATGGTCAACGGGGCGGCGGCAGAGGCCGTACGCGCCGAGCTCCAGCTCGATCAGCCGGTGCTGTGGCGCTTCGTAGGCTGGATGGGCGACGTACTGACTTTCGACCTGGGTACCTCGCTGGTCTCCGGCACCCCGGTGGCCGAGGTGGTCCGTCACGAACTGGGCAGCTCGGTGCGCCTGGCGCTGGGCGCGGTGCTGCTGTCCTTGCTGATCGGCCCACCGCTGGGCGTGCTGGCCGGCCTGCGTCCCGGGGGCTGGCTCGACAAGGGGCTGTTGCTGCTGAGCACGGCCACCCGCGCCGTCCCGCACTTCGTTCTGGGCGTGGTGCTGGTGCTGGTCTTCGCCGTGTCGCTGGCCCTGCTGCCGTCGGCCGGTCACGGTACCTGGGCGCACAGCGTGCTGCCGACGCTGACCTTGGCTCTGGGCCTGGCGGCGGTGTCGTCACGGGTGGCGCGGGACGCCACGCTCAAGGTCGCGGCCTCGCCGTTCTATGCCTTCGGCCGGCTCAAGGGCCTGAGCGGGGCGCGGGTGTTCCAGCGTCACGGGCTGCGCAACATCGGCGTGCCGGTGGTCACCTACCTCGGCGTGCAACTGGTGTACCTGATCGAAGGCGTGGTGGTGGTCGAGACGCTGTTCGCCTGGCCAGGCATCGGCCATGGGCTGGTGCATGCCATCGTCCAGCGCGACCTGCCCATGGTCCAGGGCACGGCCCTGGCGATGGGCCTGATGTTCGTGCTGCTCAATACCGCGGTCGACCTGGCCAACCACTTCATCGACCCGCGCAGGAAAGACGCATGAACCTCGAACTCGCCATTGCCGACGCGGCGCCAGCGCCGCGCCACCTGCCGCGCCTGCTCGGCTACGCCCTGCTGGCCCTGCTGGTGACCCTGGCCGTGCTGGTGCCACTGCTCTGGGGCCTGGACATCGGCCGGCAGGACTACAACGCCATTCTCTCGCTGCCATCGGCCGCCCACCCGCTGGGCACCGACCACCTGGGGCGCGACATGCTCGCCCGCCTGGCCTCGGCCGTGCGTCTGTCCCTGGGGCTGGCCGTGGTCAGCGTGCTCACCGCCGCCGTGCCAGGCGTGCTGCTGGGCATCCTCGCCGCCTGGAAAGGCGGGCTGACCGACAAGTGCCTCGGCCTGGTGGCCGAGATGTTCCTGGCGCTGCCGGGGCTGCTGCTGGTGCTGCTGGTGGTGGCCATCCTGCCAGGCTCGTTCATCGCGCTGTACGGCGCGGTCGCTTTGGTGCTGTGGATCGAGTACTTCCGCATGACCCGCGCCCTGTCGCGCACCGTGCTGGCCTCGCCAGCGGTGACCGCCACGCGGCTGCTGGGCTTCGGGCCGGCGTACATCATCCGCCGCCACCTGTGGCCGGAACTGGCGCCGGTGATCCTGACCCTCGCAGCCTTCGGCGCGGCGTCGGCGATCATGGCCATCGCCGCGCTGGGGTTCATCAGCGTCGGCGTGCGCCCGCCCACCGCGGAGCTAGGCCTGATGATCACCGAACTGCTGCCCTACTTCGCCGAGGCACCGTCCATCATCGCCCTGCCGATCCTGGTCATCTTCCTCATCGTGCTGTCGCTCATGTTGATCGCTGGAGGGCGTAAAGCGTGAAACCGCTCCTGAATACCCATGCACTGGAAATCCGCACCGCCCACGCCCAACTGGTGGAGCCCCTGTCGATCGAACTGTTCCCCGGAGAGGTGCTGAGCATCATCGGTGAAACCGGTTCTGGCAAAAGCCTGTTCGCCCAGGGCGTGGTCGGCAACCTGCCGGCCGGCCTGCATGCCCGGGGCCAGGTCGCGTTCGGCAGCGGGTTCGCCGAAGACGGCCAGGACACGGGTCGCCAGGCCCTGTGGGGCCGCGAAATCGCCGTGCTGCCCCAGGAACCCTGGCTGAGCCTGGACCCGACCATGCGCGCCCAGGCCCAGGTCTCGGAAACCTACCAATACGTGGTCGGCACACCGCCCGACCAGGCCCGCGCCCAGGCGACCCGGGACCTCGATCGCCTGGGCCTGGCCCACACCCAGGACCGCTACCCCTTCCAGCTCTCCGGCGGCATGGCCCAGCGCCTGGCGTTCGCGGCCACCCATGCCGGCGGCGCCAAGGTGATGGTGGCGGACGAGCCGACCAAGGGCCTGGACAGCGCCCGCATCGGCGAGGTCATCAGCCTGCTCAAGGCCGGCCTCGAGGACGGCGGTGCGCTGCTGATCATCACCCACGACATGGACGTCGCCCGCCGCCTGGGCGGCAAGGTGATGATCATGCTCAAGGGCAGGATCGTCGAAAGCGGCCTGGCCGAGGAGGTGCTCGACCATCCCCAGCACCCTTACACCCAGCGCCTGCTGAATGCCGACCCGGCGCGCTGGCCGGCCCCGGCGCCTCGGCCCCTTGGCGGCGAGCCGGTGGTACGTGTTCGCGACCTGTCGGTCAGCCGTGGCGGGCAGACGCTGTTCAGCCACCTCGATTTCGAGGTGCGGGCGGGCGAGATCGTCGGCGTCACCGGGCCGTCCGGGTGCGGCAAGTCCACCCTGGGCGACGTCATCCTCGGGCTGATGGACGCCCAGCAAGGCCGTATCGAGCGACAGCCGGGCACGCCGCGCGTGGCCTATCAGAAGCTGTTCCAGGACCCGGTCGCGGCCTTTCCGCCGACGGTGACGCTGGCACGCAACCTGAACGATCTGGTCAAGCTGCACCGGCTCGACGCGAACCGCATCGGCCCGCTCCTGACGCGACTGCGCCTGGAGCCTGCGCTGCTGAACCGTTTGCCGGGCAACGTCTCGGGTGGCGAGCTGCAACGCTTCTCGCTGCTGCGGGTGCTGCTGCTCGATCCGGTGTTCATCTTCGCCGACGAACCCAGCTCGCGCCTGGACCTGATCACCCAGCAGGAGATGCTGACGCTGCTGGTCGAGACCGCACGGGAACAGGGCACCGCCGTGCTGCTGGTCAGCCACGACGAAGCCCTGATCGAAGCCGTCTCGGACCAGCGCATTCGCCTGGGCGTACAGGCCCCCGCGCCTGCCTGCGCCAGCGCCGCCGCCTCACCCCGTCCTTCGCCCGCCCCGCTCAACGTATAGGCCACATTTCGTGAAGACTTCTCTGACGACCTGCTCCTTCGGGCTGGTCATGCTGGCCAGCCCCCTGGCCAGCGCCGACTCCGCGCAATCGAACGCCAACGGCTTTCTCGAGGACAGCCGCTGGGGCGTGCTCAACCGCTCCGTCTTCGACCAGCGCGACTATCGCCACGGCGGGCGCAACGGCGCGGCGCGCAATGCCTACAAGCCGCGTGCCGCACGCAACGGCAAGGCCGAGGAATGGGCCTACGGGCTGATGGGCACCTTCCAGTCCGGCTTCACCCCCGGCCTGATCGGTGTCGGCGTGGACGCCCATGCCTACCTGGGCGTGCGCCTGGACAGCGGTGGCGGTCGTGCCGGCAAGGCTCGCCTACTGGGCCTGGACAACGAAGGCCACCCGAAATCGAGCTACGGCCGCGGCGGCGCGGCGCTCAAGCTGCGCATGGCCGACACGGTGCTGGCGTACGGCGAGCAGCGGGTCAAGACGCCGGTGTTCAGCTCCTCCGACAGCCGCCTGCTGCCAGAAACCGCCACCGGCTGGTTCCTCACCAGCAAGGACATCGACACGCTGACGCTGGTCGCCGGTCACTTCACCGAAAGCACCGACCGCAACGCCAGCAGCCATGACCGGGGCTTCGTGGTGAACTACTCCAATGGCCGCCAGGGCGACAGCGTCGACGTGATGGGGCTGGTCTGGGCCCCCTCGAGCGCGTTCACCGGCAGCCTGTACACCTCACGCTACGAAGACACCTGGAACCAGCACTACCTGGGCAGCACCTTCGCCCACGCGTTCGATGACCAGCGCAGCCTCAGCCTGGACCTGAACCTGTACCGCACCACCGATACCGGCCGCGCCTTGTCCGGGCGCATCGACAACACCACCTGGAGCCTGATCTCGCGCTACAGCCAGGGGCCGCATACCGTCAGCCTGGGCTGGCAGCAGGTCGATGGCGACACGCCGTTCGACTACGTGACCCGGGGCGCGATCTTCCTGAGCAACGCGGTGCAGCTGTCGGACTTCAATGCCCCCCACGAGAAGTCCTGGCAGGCCCGCTACGACCTGAACCTGGCGACCTATGGCCTGCCAGGCCTCAACCTCTCGGCCGCCTACGTGCGCGGCTTCGACATCGACGGCCGTCAGGCCGACCCCCGTGGCGGCTATGCGTACCTGGGCTATGGCCAGGGCGGCAAGCACTGGGAACGCGACCTGGAAGCCAAGTACGTCATCCAGAGCGGCAAGGCCAAGGGCACGACCTTCTCGGTGCGCCACAACGTCCACCGCGGCAACGCAGCCCAGGCCGAGCTGGACGCCGACCAGATCCGCCTGGCTGTGGAGTTCCCCCTGACCGGTACGTTCTAGGCTTTGTACGAAAAGTGCCTACGCGACGATCATGCTGCGTTGAAAACAGGCTCGGAATGCTCATTTGCAACCAGCAAACTCCGCTTCCTCGCCTGTTTTCGCCTTGCCTGATCGCCGCTCGGCGACTTTTCGTACAAGCCCTAGCGTTCGCAGGGCGCGTCGAGCGGCGTTGCCCGGAATTTTACGGGCGTGGTGACGTTCCAAACGGTTCTGGCCACAGGAGCGCACAGGATGAAGCCTTTCACGATCTCGGTACCGGACGCGCGGTTGACCGCCCTCCAGCAGAAGGTAGCCCAGTTCGACTGGGACCGGCTGCCCGACACGGGTGGCTGGCGATCGGGCGTCGGCAAGGCCGATCTGCGCCGTCTGGTGGAGCACTGGCTGACGCGCTTCGACTGGCGCGCCGTGGAGCGGCGACTCAACGCCCTGCCCCACTTCATCACCGAGGTGGCCGGCGAGCCGCTTCACTTCATCCATGCTCGGGGCGATGGGCGCAAACCGCCGGTGTTGCTGCTGCATGGCTGGCCGGGTTCGTTCATCGAATTCGAAGCGCTGATCGCACCGCTCGCGGCGGACGGCCACGATGTGGTCGTGCCGTCGCTGCCGGGGTTCGCCTTCTCCACGCCCATCGCCGACCTGGTGGGCCCGCGCCAGGCCGGCGAACGGCTGCACGCGCTGATGCAGCAGCTGTTCGGCAGCACCCGCTACGTCGTCCAGGGCGGTGACTGGGGCGCGCACATCGCCAGTTGGATGGCCCACGACCGCCCGGACGCCCTGCTCGGCATTCACCTGAACATGGTGAACATTCTGGCGCAGGGCACCGCCCCCACCACGCCCGAAGCGCAAGACCTGCTGGCCCGTCGCGAGGCGCTGCTGGACCAGGAGTCCGGCTACAGCCACGAGCAGCGCACACGCCCGCAGACACTGGGCGTCGCCCTGGCCGACAGCCCGGTCGGCGCGGCGGCCTGGATCCTGGAGAAGTTCGGCCAATGGGCGGACCTGCCCACACGGGACGACGGCAGCCCGGACCTGTGGGCGCGGTTCGACGAAGACACGCTGCTGACCAACATCATGCTCTACCTGGCCACGCCCGCAGTGGTGACCGCCCAGTGGATCTACCAGGGCCAGCAGGAAGAGGGATCGACCCAGTTCGCCGCCGGTACGCGGGTGAACACGCCCGTGGGTATCGCGGCGTTCCCCGACCCCGTGTTCCTGCCCACGCCGCGCTCGCTCGCCGAACAGACCTACAACGTCGTCCACTACAGCACGCCGCCCAAGGGCGGCCACTTCGCCGCCCTGGAGCAGCCGGCGCTCATGCTGGCAGACCTGCGTGCATTCATCGCCTCGCTGGCGGGAGGCCGCGCCTGATCACGCTGTCCCAGGCCGACGCGCGGCGCCTCGCGCTGACGGCCCAAGGCTTCAACAAGGCCGTCGACCGCGACCGTGTGCCCGACCCGGCGCGGCTGCGGCGTGTCATCCGTCAGCTGGGGCTGCTGCAGATCGACAGCGTCAACGTCCTGGCCCGTGCGCACTACCTGCCGTTGTACTCGCGCCTGGGTGCCTACGCACGCACCGACCTGGACCGCTTCATGGTCGAGCGGCCCAAGCGCTTCTTCGAGTACTGGGGGCACGAGGCCTCGCTCCTGCCGGTCGAGTGCCACCCGCTGCTGCGCTGGCGAATGGCGCGTGCACGGGCAGGCCAAGGCATCTGGCGGCCACTCCAACCCTTTGCCGCCGAGCGACGCGGCGAGGCCGAGGCCCTGCTCGCCCACATCGCGACCCACGGGCCGCTCGCCGCTTCGGACCTGGCCAGTGCCGCCGCACGCCCCACGGGCATGTGGGCGTGGAGCGCCACCAAGCATGCCCTGGAGTGGTTGTTCTGGGCCGGCCTGGTGGCCGCCTCCCATCGCCGCGGCAACTTCGAGCGGGTCTACGACCTCCCCGAGCGCGTGCTGCCCCGGGCGATCCTCGAGACGCCGACACCCTCTGCCGAAGCGGCCCACCGCGCCCTGCTGGCACGCGCTGCCCAGGCCCTCGGGGTAGCCACCGCAGGCGATATGCGCGACTACTTCCGCCTGCCCGCCGCCGACATGCCCACTCCTCTTGCGCAACTGGTCGAAGACGGGACGCTGATCCCGGTCCGCGTCCAGGGCTGGCGCCAGCAGGCCTACCTGCACCGCGACGCCCGCCTGGGTCGACGACTGGGCGGCACGGCACTGCTCTCGCCGTTCGACCCGCTGATCTGGCAGCGCGAGCGTACGGAGCGCCTGTTCGACTTTCGCTACCGGCTCGAGATCTACACGCCTGCGCACCAGCGGGAGCATGGCTATTACGTTCTGCCGTTCATGCTGGACGGGGCGTTGGTGGCGAGGGTGGATCTGAAGGCGGTGCGTCAGGAGGGTCGGCTGGTGGTGCGTCAGGCCAGTCTGGAGCCGGGTGCGGGTGAACCGGTCGTGGAGGCGCTGCGGGCCGAACTGGAGCGGATGGCGGGGTGGTTGGGGTTGGAGGCGGTGGATTCGGCGGTGCTGGAGGTGCAGCGTTAGTGGTCTTGAAGACTCGCCATCCGTTGAAGCCTGATGGCGAGCGATGTGAAGCGTGATGACTGCTTTCGTTCTTGAAAAGGCTTCGTGATAAGGCCGACTCATTGCCTCGACCCTAGATCGGCCCACCCGATTCAGCGCCCATCAAGCCTGCCAACCGCACCTGTATCAATTCCAGCAGCGCCCGGACCCGCGCCGTTACCGAATGCCGGTGGCTGTAGGCGCCGAGCAGTTGCAAGGGTGCGGGCCGCAAGTCCAGGTGGACCTCCTGCAAGCGGCCCGCTGCCAGGTCCTCCTGACAGGGATAGGCCGCCACGATCGCAAAACCGATGCCTTGCCGCGCCCCTGCCACGGCCAGTTCCCCGCTGTTGACGCGGTAGCGGCTGCGCACCGGCACCTTGACGATCTGGCCCGACGCGTCCTGGAACTGCCAGGGCTGGCCCTTGAGCGCACTGAGGGTGGTGATGCACGGCAGCGTCTTCAGTTCGCGCACCTGGCGGGGCACACCGGTCCGGGCCAGCAAGGACGGTGCGGCCACCACGATGCTGGGCAGCGTGGCGAGCTCGCGGGTGATGAAGGCACTGTCTTCCTGATGGCCCCGGTGGAAGACGATGGACAGGTCGACGTCTTCCCGCAGGACCTCCAGCCCGGTCATCCGGGTATCGCATTCAAGCTCGATGCCCGGGTGCAGGCTGCAGAATTCGGCGAGGATGGGCGCCAGCAGTCGGGGGGCTTCCCCCGGCATGCACATCGTCAGGCGACCCCGCAGCTCACGCTGCACCGCGCCGAGTTCTTCCTGCGTGGAGAGCAGCGTGTCGAGCAAGGGTTTTGCCCGCTCATAGAGCAGTCGACCGGCTTCCGTCATTCGCAGGTGCCGGGTGCTGCGCTCTAGCAGGCGCGTGCCGAGCCGGCGTTCCAGAGCGGCGACGTGGCGGCTGACGCTGGAGGACGGCATGGCCAGAAGACGCGAAGCGCCCGTGAAGCTCTGTTCATCGACGACGGCCGCGTAGACGCGGACCGCATTCAGATCGAGCGCATCGCCCATTGATTATCCCGCCTGAGGCATGAAAGCGTTCCATTTTTGCACGCTAGTGCTCGTCCATGGCGAAATTTAACATGCCTATTTGCCCGAGGTGACGCGTCTGGCGTGCCCCGGGCGCTATAGGCACAAGGAGCGCATCAACGTGGACATTGGAATACTGGGCGGCGGCATCGCGGGCTTGAGCCTGGCACTGGCCTTGCGCAAACAGGGTCATCACCCGCGGGTCTACGAGCGGCGGGCAGGGCCGGCGACCCTGGGAGCTGGCGTGACACTCTGGCCCAACGCGACCTTCGTGCTCGAAGACTTGGGCCTGCTGCACGACATCCAGGCCATTGCCGGTCGACCGCTGACGGTACGTCGCCAGGATGCGGCAGGCCATGCACTGGGCGGTCTCGACATCGGCTTGCTGGACCGGACGATGGGCTACCCCACCTACACGGTGCTGCGCAGCCATTTGCAGGCGGTGTTGCTGGACCAGGCGGCACGGGCGGGCATCGAGGTGGCGTTCGGGCGCCAGGCACTGGCCATCGAACTGGACGCGCAAGGCCGCGCCATGGCCCATTTCGAGCAGGGCCCGAGCATTCGCCCGGACCTGCTCATTGGCGCCGACGGTCGTATGGCCTCGGTGGCGCGCAGGTTCGTCGCAGGTGACAACACCCCCGTCTATCAAGGCTTCGTGAACTGGGTCGGTGTGGCGCAGGCGCCCCATGCCCTGATGGACCACACGGTGATCCAGGACATCTGGGGAGTGGGCGAGCGCTTCGGGTGCGTGCCGATTGAGCCGGGATGTGTGTATTGGGCGGCGGCGCAGGCACGTCCCCAGCATGAGGCCACGCCCGCTGCACGCATGCGGGATACGCTCGAGACATTGTTCGCCCACTGGCCTGAGCCGGTCTCACGGCTCATTCGCGCAACGCCGACGTCGGCCATCCAGTCGATCGCCGTCCATGATCTGGAGCCGCTGACGGCCTGGAGTCGGGCGAACGTCCTGCTGGTCGGGGACGCCGCCCATGCGCCGTTGCCAACCTCAGGACAAGGCGCCTGCCAGGCGCTGGAGGATGCGTGGCATCTGGCGCGGTGTCTAGCCCATGGCAATGGGGATCTGGAGGCCGTTTTTCGGACGTTCGCGGCCATTCGCGCACCCAAGACCATGAGGCTGGCGGAACAGGGCCGGGTCTTCGCACGCGGGCTGTTCGCCACGGATCCTGAGACGTGTCGCCTGCGTAACGAGCGGGCCAAGGCGTCCGACCCCGTGGGTGATGTGCAGGCGTTGGCTGCTGGATGGGGACAAGGGCTGCCGATGGCGGGTGGCATTGACGACAGGCTCGTGCAAGTAGGCGGCCGTGCCAGCCTGTATCGTCTTGGAGAATGACGTGAATGCGGTGTGGCTGTGCTGGGTGATGCGCGAGCGGCCTGATAGCGTGGTTCGGCGGACGGTAACTGGCGGCTGTGTCTCACGAGCCTTCGAGGGCGCTCTCACGGCTTTTCCAACCAGGCATGTGGGCCGTGCGGGACTGCGGAACCAGCCCACTCCGGGCTTCAGGCAAGTAGGACCCATACTGCCTCCAGATGCCTTTCGCGTCATTGGGAATGAAGTCACTCCTCGAACAGCCCGTTGCCGTCAGAACACTCCAGGAAGATCGACATCCACGCCTCCATGATGTCCCACACGTTCTTTCCGGAGAGGGCTCGTCCGGTTCTTCATGCCACCAGACTTACTGCTCGGCGCATATTGATAAAGGGTAACCCGCCGTTTAGCCCTATCGGATTCTTTGTGATGAGTCGTGCACCTCAGGTTCATTGTCTACCATTCAATGAAGGATTATCCATACGCCCCCTCTTGCTGGGCTTTATCGATAAATAAGCTCTGTAGATCCCCTTGAATTTCCTCGCCATCGAGGAACAAAACGAAATCTCCGTCGAGGTCATTAGGAAAGTGAACGCCATCAAAAGCTCCAAAAATTGCAGAGGCGGTGTCTGCGATGACGACCTTCATAAAATTGATGATATCCATCTTCTGAGCATCGCTCAGCGAAGCCATCGCATTGCGCGCCAGGCCGTAGGGGTCTATGTCATTATCGGCAGGCCTGGCGAGCCAGTCTTTGTACTGGCGAAAATGCTCCCCAAACAACTCAGAAGAGATTGCGCTTATAAACTGCTCATCTTTACTCATCGCGGCTAGGCTCCTAGCTTCACATTTCTGGACACAGGGATTTGTTCATTTTGATCAAGTGCTTAACGCTGCGTCTAGGTAAACCTGGTTAAACGCGACTTGCCATTTGATATCACGCGCAAAAAAATCACTTATTAGCAAATGTGCAATCCGGTATTACCATGTAATTTATCAACAATTAAAACCTATTGACCCCAGCTAAGACTGTGACACCCATACCCTATAACAGGTCTAAGCATCCAGCCCTATTCAAAACGCTTGCGCTTTCCTGCAAAATTCAATCTGCCATTTAGATCTATTTTTTGAGCAAGGATCAGCCACACGAGATTTTTTGTATTTGAACGTCAGCTTTTTTCGTTGCGACGGTCCCTTCGAACGTAGAGAACATAAGATTCAACGCCTTGCCTAATTCGGCATTCGAAATGCAGCCTATTGTTAAAATTCATAAATCGCCTGCACTGAGGACAATTGCTTTTCTATTGGCAAGCAGGTTTTAAAACTCTAGAAACGCGTCGTTTTCAACGAAGTATTTGAAGGCTGCAAAATGGTCGTCGATGGTAGCGTCAGGGAGTTGCTGATTTGTATATTCAATCACGTCTTGTATCATGGAAGTCTCCAAGGTTTCAATCCACCCTTCACTTGCTACTTGAGGAGGAAGGTAGTCCGTAGAGCCTGGTTCAAAATCACGACTATCTAAAGAAAAAACGCCTTGTGTGTCCAGCGTCCAGCTCGAATTGGGCAGGAAGAACCAAGCCTCGGGTACCTTGTCAGGATTTTCGAGAACTTCCCTTATGCGATAGGTCTTCATGGTCACCTCAGCACCCTATGATTTGCAATTCAAAGATCCAATCAGCCCAAACTAACCGTAAAAATAATCCACGAACCGTCTTCTATTATCATCACCCAAGATTGGGGTGATTTCGCTATTCACTCTGGCCATGAAAGTAGTGCTGATGCCGTCGTCATTCGAAATGTCGAAAATATCAAATTCGTCATAGACGATATCGATTAATTTTGTCAGTGCCAAAATAAAGTCAGCCAGTGAGTCAGCAACCTTGAATGGCTCAACGCAATCGTAGCTCGCCAGCACGGGGGTGTTTTTAATATTAGTAACCGCTATGATTGGCTTACCACCACCTCTATCATCCATTATGACTACGTCTTGAGCTGGCCACTCATCGTTCAAGACCAGCCCGCCTGTGTTGCTAATCCATCGGTAGCCAGTCTGCACCTTTTCAAGCGCTATGACGTCAAATAGTTTCAAGGGCGTAAGGCCGGTTTCGATCTGAACCCCATGTGGCTCGCTTTGATTGTAAAAAGCCTCAAGCTCAACGGAACAGGGAAGCGCTGGAGGCCAGCGAGTCGATGCGTCATCTGACGCTAAAAAACGTCCAGGAATTTTATGTTTGGCGTGTACAACGCTCAGTCCTTTCAATACGTCGCTAATAGTATCCATTGTAAGCTATACCTTTATCCGCAAAAATCACTTCCTATGCTCTATCGACGATGTCTTCGAAGATCACCAGCAAGTTTCTCTCTGGCGTGTTTTCAGGCAATGGTCGTCCGTACAAGCTTTTATGGATTTTGAAAGCTCCCACTTAACAGCCCTTCATCTCGGAATCTTCCAGAAAGATCGACATCCATGTATCCATGATTCCCCATAGGTCGTCTTTTCGAACAGGAGCATCGGGCTTTTCGTGCCACCATATAAAGAAATCACCCTCCCACGCTTTCCTACCTAACGCTAGGTAGTCTCCAGCGCCGCTTGAGAAGAAGCTTACCATATCAGGAAAATCCGATAATAGTAAAAAGCCAGAAGATCACTTCCGACTTCAATGGCTGATTTATTTTTTTAGCAATGCCGTCAAATCAGAAAAACTCATTTCAACATCCGGATAATCATCATCCTTAACATAATATTCCAACAAAACGGTTTTAGATGAAAAATCAAATGTAAGATAGACAAGATTCAACCTAATCACCTCTCTCTCATTCGTTTTGATATTTTCTAGAATGGCATTCTTAATCTTTTCGCTATTGGAAATAGAGTCATTTAAAGATGCTATTGAATTTTCTTTCATATTAACCTGCGCAAATTAAAGTGGGAAGGCAGTTCTGATCCACCCTTTTGCATCCAAGAATAAATTTATGCCTTTAGTGGGCACTCCATAAATATTAGTTCCTATATCTCTGGAAAATTTATATATTATTTCCTTTCCATCTTTTGACACCTGCCCCCTCGCAAGGGCCTCATGAATATAACCGTCTATTTTCTTAGGGCTATTTGTTAAAAATTTACTGGTCTCTTTCTGAAGAGCGCTTTTACGGTGCCCCATTAAAATATGCTTCATCACCGACATCTCGTCCTCTTTATATTTAAATTTTTTCTGAGCATCAAATTTAGGGGAGCTACACCTCAGCCCCAACGGGTCGATCCAGTTCAGCAGGCTCGGTGCGTAATCATAAAGGTTCAGTACACCGTTTAGTCCTATCGGATCCTGCGTGATGAATCGTGCCACTTCAGGATCGTAGTACCGGAACGTAGTATAGTGCAGCCCTGTTTCATCGTCAAAATACTGACCAGGAAACCTGAGCGGCTGATCAATTTCGTTCACCGTCGCACTCTCAACAGCTCCCCAAGAACGGTATGTTACTTGCCAGACAATTTCACCCTCACTGTTCGTCAGCTCTAGCGGAGTTCCAATTTGGTCACTGTGGAAGTAATAAATTTTCTGACCGACGCCTTCCGTTTGATCTACGCGCGCCAAAGGCGAATAGCTATAGAGCTCATATAAATATAGCGTCTCACGCTCAGACGAATGCTCACTCAATAAACGTAAGCCCTGCCACATAAATCGCTTCTCTTCTTGCGCTTCTTGCGCTTCGGCTGTTTTCGCTATCCGGCGACCTAGGCTGTCATACCGATACTCAGCGACACACCCAAGCTTCCCGCTAACCCACGTTTCCGCTCGGACAAGCCGATTTTCGCAGTCATACTCAAATCGCTGCTCCGTAGCAGGCCCTGAGAACTTCTCGATCAGGTTACCCCACGCATCGTACCGATACTCGCAGTTGCGCCACTTGGCGATCCGGTTGTCCGTGACCCTGGCAAACTGCCGCGCATTGAAATCCAGCCGGTTGCCTGCCGCGTCATAACGAAACTCTTCACTGCTAAGAATCGAGCCCGTATCACGGCTGCGCAACTGCCCGTTGGCCTGATAGCTGTACCGCGTCTCACCGCGCAGCTTGTCCAGCGTGCGCACTAACTCCCCCGCCGGGTCGTACTCGTAACGGCGATGAATGGGGTTGTAGCGATGCTCCACATACAGTGCCGTCTGGACTCCCGCGTTATACACCTGCGACAGCTTGTCGGCAGGCAGCGTCGAGGCATATTGCCAGGCCTTGCGGCCCATGGTGTCATAGCCAAAGCAACTGGTAAGCTTGCCTTGGGTGCGATACACCTCGCGGTGCAGGCCATCACGTTCAATATCGCTGATGACCTGCCCATCCAGGTTGATCTGATGCAGATGACCACTGCCGTAATATAGGTGATTGACCCTGCAGTCGTTGGATAGGGTCCGCCTTAGTACGTAGTCTTTCTCGAGCTTCGTCGCTCAATCGTAGAAAACTTTAAGTTCCGCCGTTAACAATCACGTTCTCTTGCGACTGGCAATACTGAAGCCATTTGATCAATGGTGAATCTGCACGACGTCTCACAAATACACTTCAAGCCGAGCCCGAAATAACATCTATCGAACTAAATATAAGGCATCAAAAATCAAGATCTTCCTCTGCCACCAGTGCACTACAGAACCCCTCAAAGGAATTAGATAAAAATTTTTGCACCGCAAGATGATTTATACTTAGATGAACATCGGGTTGAAAAGCGTCTGCCGCAAAATAAATAACTCCACTCGACCCCCTTTCAAAACAAATAAAATTATCAGCCTCGTCGAAAGCAAACGGTATTAAATTTTTAGGGATTACTTTTTTTTCAACCATACTCAATGCAAAACCAAGCAAATCAAAACAGTCCTCAGGGCACTTCTCACCCTCAATCAAGATAGGATTAAAATGCTCTATTCTGAAGGGATCATAATCCGCATCTCCGTCCCAAAACTCGAGATTAGGCTTTCCCCCATTGCATTCCAAATACAATGACTTAAACGCGTCTGGAAATTTAAAATCCAAAGAACTTTCTAGCCTCTCAAAATCCTGAAATTGAAGAGGTCGACCACCTTTGGCTAAAAAAAGCTTTTTCTCACTCATAATTCATATCCTGTCTAGCAGCTTGTCGAAGATATCTTTAATGGCCTACCTTTGAGCCAACCCTTTTCTTGTGAAATTGCAATTGCTTCACTAGTATTATAGGCACCAGAACGCAAACCGAAGTGCTTTTCGAGTCGGCTAACTGGTGCTCGACCGCCAGCCCTTGCCCGACCTGGACGCCGACGCACGCGCCCAGGCCCTGGCCGGGCTGGTCCGCCGCAAGGGCCTCGAACTGCTGCCCTGGACACCGGAGCTGCGCCAGTGGCAAGCCCGCGTGGCACTGCTGCGCAGCCTCGACCTCGCCCAGACCGGCACCAGCGACTGGCCCGACCTGAGCGACACGGCCTTGCTCGCCTTGCTGGAGCAGTGGTTGGCGCCCTACCTGGGCAAGGTCACCCGACTGAGCCATTTCGCCCAGCTCGACCTGTCCTCGATCCTTCGCAACCTGCTGCCCTGGCCCCTGCCGCAGCAGCTGGACAACCAGGCCCCACAGACCCTGGCGGTGCCCTCGGGGTCGAACACCCGCATCGACTACAGCGAACAGCCCCCCGTGCTGGCCGTGCGCTTGCAGGAACTGTTCGGCCTGGCCGAGACGCCGCGCATCGCGGGTGGCCGTCAGGTGCTCAAGCTGCACCTGCTGTCACCGGGGCGCCGGCCTGTGCAGGTGACTCAGGACCTGGCGAGCTTCTGGCGCACGACCTATGACGAGGTGAAGAAGGATTTGAAGGGGCGGTATCCGAAGCATTACTGGCCGGATGATCCGTTGGTGGCGGAGGCGACGGCGCGGGCGAAGCCGAGGAAGGTTTGAGGGGCGGCGGGGTGTTTCAGGTGGCGCGTTGGGGAGGGTGGATTTGATGCCAACTGGGGTTCTGGAAGGCCGAGGTTGGAGGGTGTTTCAAAGGTGTCGTATGGGGGCAGATGCATCGGGAGATGCCAGATCGTAATACGATCATCAGTTTGTCGGCAGGCAACGTCGAGGCGAACTGCCAGGCTTTGCGCCCTGTGGCATCAGGGCAAAGCAACTGGTGAGCTTGCCCTGGCTGCGGTAGCCCTCGCGGTGCAGATTTATAGGAATGCCTAGCTCTATTTGCGACAAGCACGGTTTGCGGAGTTTTATGTCCTTTGTGCATTGAAAGCAACTAGATATATTTCCATCTCTATCAATGCCAATTTTATTGTTTTGAGTCGAAAGACTGTCCTGTCTGAAAGGCGGGGAGCCCGTTGCAAACAGCGTGTACAGTCCTGTCATTAGATAAAGATGCTGAATGGCGGCGCACCTATTATCTTTCAAGCTATGCATGCCCGAGTGTTACTCGGTAAGCCTATAAAAGATTTCTTGACAATTATAAGCGCAAATGCGCATGTTAAAAAGCTAAGAGATGCGACCGTATGCATCACTGAGTAACTTAGCGTATTTTTTAGCTTTAGGCATTCGAGTTACCTTTAAATAAGGCTCTAACCCCTTTGGGTTGAACATCAAAAAATGCAATTCTATAAGATAAGAGTTGAGGAAATTTCTGAAAAAAGGACCTTCCTCTATATCAATATCGTCTTCATCTTCGGAATGCTTTCCCTCTTGCTCATCTTCTGTCCCTTCTAAAGATTTTAGTTTTTCACGTACGTAACTGCATACCAACTCAGTATTTGCAGCTATATTAGAAATTTGCGTTATCTCTAGTCCTGATAGTCTTAAGCTATCAACGTCAAACTGCAAAAGGACCTCAGGTACAGGTCCGTAATTAATCCGCAGTCCTTGGCTTTCACTAAGGCAATCTAGCAAAAGTGTATATTTCTTGGTGTTTATCCAGCTACTGATATCTTCTATTTTACCCATGTGTCAAGCCCTTCAACTACTTTTAATAGGATGCTGCCTGTATGCCTAAATGGATCTACAGCCTCATGCTCGCACGGCGTCAATGCATCTAAATTGTTAGTGTACTGCACCTCAGCGCCCCCTGTGCGCTGAGGAACGTTTTTATGGTGAAGTTCCATAGAAACGTTTCTAGGCTCTGTACGAAAAAAGATGTCGCAAACACCGCATGACACAAGCCAGTGAGACCATGACGGCATAGCTTTTTGCGAGCTTGTCGAAGCGCGTGACGATCCGGCAGTTCTCTTTCAGCCAGCCAAACATATGCTTGATGATGTTGCGTTTACGTTACTTGGGTCGGTCAAACAACCGGGGCAAGCCAAGCCTGGGTTTGCGCTTCATCAAGCGCAGTGGAATGACCGACCTCATCCGATAATCGTCACAGTAACGCCGCAACGCTTCGCAGTCTTAGCCCTTGTCGGCAAGCAGCCACTTGTATCGCTTGCGCGGACGACCGCGACCGTTCGAAGGGATACTGACGTCGTCCAAAAGCGCCTGAGCATAAGCAATGTCGCTGGCCTGACCGCCGGAAAGCACGAAGCGTAGCGGCACACCTTCGGCATCACACAGCCTATGGATCTTGGTAGTCAGCCCGCCGCGACCGCGGCCTAAAGCATGATCGGCAGGTTCTTCAGGCCCCCCTTTTTTCCGGCGCCTCAGGAGGCTCGGGTAGCGCGTACAGCGGTCGAATCGATCATCCAGACCTGCAAGTCTATGAGGCCTTGATCATTGAGTTTCAAATGCAAGCGTCTGAGCATCTGGTCGAACATGCCTTGATTACGCCAAGTCCGGAATCGCTGGTACACCGTAGACCAGGGGCCGAATCGCTCAGGCATGTCTCGCCAGGCGGCACCTGAGCGCAGGACCCAAAGAACACCATCGAGCATCAGGCGATCGCTCAAGCGTGGCCGGCCCTGATTGCGCTTTTCCACGAACAGGTCAGCCACCATGGCCCAGGCTTCGTCTGAGAGTTCATAACGCTTTGCTATCACACAGAATCCATTGCTGCAGATGGCCGAAAACTCTACAAAACCTTAGGTTATCGGGGGGCGGATTAGGTTTCCTGAAATTTCGTACAGAGCCTAGTAAATGCTCCTAGGCTCTGTACGAAATCCCGAGAAACCTAATCGCCGCTCCTTCAACCCTGAGATTTTGTAGAATCACGCGCCATTAACGGAAAGGAATTCTGTGATGGCAAGGCGCTACGAACTCACGGACGAGGCCTGGGATGTGGTCTCCGATCTCTTCATCGAAACCCATGGCCGGGGCCGGCCGCGGCTGAGCGACCGACTGATGCTCGATGGTGTGCTGTGGGTACTCTGCTCGGGTGCTGCATGGCGAGATATGCCTGAGCGCTTTGGCCCATGGTCAACGGTGTATCAACGGTTTCGGGGCTGGCGAAACCAAGGGACTTTCGAGCAGATGCTCAAACGTCTGCACCTGAGATTGAATGAGCAGGGCTTGATCGACCTGCAAACCTGGATGATCAACTCAACTGCAGTACGCGCAACCCGAGACTCATCTGGCGCCGGGAAAAAAGGGGGCCTGACGAGCCTGCCGATCATGCTCTAGGCCGCAGTCGCGGCGGCCTGACTACCAAAATCCACATACTCTGCGACGCCAACGGAACACCGCTGCGCTTCCTCCTCTCTGGCGGTCAAGCCAGTGACATCAGCTACGCACAACCACCGTTGGACGAGGTCAGCATTCCATCGAACCCACGTGGCCGCCCGCGCAAGCGCTGCAAATGGCTGCTCGTCGACAAGGGCTACGACGCCGAAGCGCTACGCCGCTACTGCGATCAATATCGAATGCAACCCGTCATCCCGCTGCGCTCGATGAAGCGCAAGCCCAAGCCTGGCCTACCAAGACTGTTTGACAGGCCCAAATACCGACAGCGCAACATCATCGAGCGCATGTTTAGCTGGCTGAAAGAGAACCGCCGGATCGTGATCCGCTTTGACAAGCTCGCGAAAAGTTATGCCGCCATGGTCTCGCTGGCTTGCTCCATGCGGTGTTTGCGACATCTCTTTTCGTACACAGCCTAACTAATATATAGGGTAGATAGGGTCGCAGGAAATTGTCGTGCGTGGCCTAGAGCACCTGCGCCATTTTACAGTGAAGGAGGTCTAACGAGTGTCAGCATCTCTTCAGTCAGATCCTCTTGTACATACAGTTCTGGTATCAATTCCTCACCAGGCGTTTCCATTGCAACCAATGCTTTAGCCTGCTCGAAAGCTTTGGTGATAGAAAGTCCAAAGCCGATTGCAGAGTAAAACTGGGCAGAGAAAATACGAGCAGGCAAATCCCCTACGTCTCTGTTCATACCGATGGTCGCGGGTACGTGGTGCAAGCAACCTTGAGCCTGATTGAAGGAGAAGCATGTATTGAAAAACACCAGTTTCACGCTCTCAGCACCAAGCGCCATTGCACTGACGATGGCCTCTTTGGTGACGTGTTTTTCATTCCCTTGATCGTCCTGTAACACGAGCGTATCGGCGCTTGTCCCATGCCCACTGAAATGAACAACGGTCGGTTGCAATTCATCGATGGCTTGAAGCACATCTCGCGGTCATACCGCCCACCTCGTGTGAAAAACCAGAGAATCTCTATGTTCCGAAGCACGAATCCGCTCACCGATTAGGCGAGCTTCTTCGTCGAGTCCGAGCTTGGTCGCTGAATTACTACCAGGGTCAGCAGCGAAAAAGACGACGGTAATTTTCTCTGGGAGAGTTTTCAGGCGCTCAATCTCCAAGGCGGTTTGAACGTGCAGATCTTCGTGCCTCGAAAGGCCTTGGCGTAGGTCGTAAAGTACACGCTCTTGCTGGGAGGTAGCGCGCTTCTGCTCGGCCATGAGTTTCTTTTCGTCAGTGATCTGCCTAGCGTGCACGATCTCTTCCCGTTTGCGCTCTCGCCTCAGCTCGTCCTCCAAACGCTTCTGCGCGGTGACGAGTTTTTGGTGCTCATCGGCAATCTTCTTTTCGATTCTGCCAACCTCTGTCTCGGCTTTCGCCTGCTCACTGGCGTACCTTGTCGCCTCTCGAATCTTAGACGTAGCGGTCGACGCCGAAGATGAGCGTGCTGCTGCGGCTAAGGCGTCGTGATTTTTCTTCCCCGCTTTGGCAGCGGCATCGACCTTCTTGGCTTTTTCACCCTGAAGCTTGGCAATACTCTTCTGAATATTGGCTACCTGTGAACGGTACTGATCGGTGCTCATGACAAAATCCTTTATGTCGGTGCTTTGATATCGCTACTATACCGCGATCATGCTCAAAGGCAATTGCGCCTATGGGCCGCATTGCACGGGGTCAGCGGTTCGATGGATGAAACTATTTCGTACCTGAAAGACAGATTCAAAGAAGAGCAAGGTCGCTTCGATCAGGTAGAGAACAAAAGTGCTAAGTTTTTTACGGCGGTGTCAGTTCTGGTCGCCGGGCTCAGCGCCCTAGCAGCGCTGAAAAATGGAGCTCTGTTTCAGATCCAGACCCCACTAGCAGTGTGCGCATTCGTAGCATTTGTCGTAACAGCGGTTGCTATAGCCTGCGCTTGGGGGCACGCTCTCAGTGCGCTTAGCATCAAGGTCTATCCAAGCCTGCCTTCCAGCCGGGAGACGGCAGAATATCTGAAAGCGGTAGATGACAAAGCGCAAAAAGCACATATCTACAATTGCTACAATGATACCCTTGAGGCTCTCAAGACAGCTATAGACGAAAAAACGAAGCCTCTGGATTTGGCTTACCGAGAAATCACGCTGGGGGCAGGCGCTTTCACTCTACTCGCTTTGCTTACAATCACCAGGGAGCTAATCGCATGACAAATGAAAAAAAACCACAAAGCAGCGAGCAGAAGGTGCCAAGCCCGCCGCCAACCACAGAGTATCAGCGACGCGACAAGGAGTCGCCTTTGAGTCAGCAAGAGCGTGATAAACGCCGATAATCAACTGCGCACTGGGGGACATTTAAGTTCTCGCGCCACTTGTACTTTGCGTTACGCCGAATCACGGGAGCAACCTTAAAGCATAAAATGCAAGCGGAGCGCGCCGGCCCACGATGGGCCAAAGACTTGAGAATGGAGGCCCGGCAGGGCCAAAAATCTGGTGCAACCAGGACTTGGTTCACGAGAGCCGTGCCTGGAGGGCCAAGCCCATACTGAGCTTGCCCGTAGACTGCAGCCCCAAGATTTAAAGGTGGTCAGCTTTCACTGCTAACCACCTTCACTCAATTACATATCAGGTTGGATGTCGTCGAAGAATTTGACGTCCAGCTCGAACTCCAAGGTGCCAAACCGAGCCAGCAGGTCGGCCCGGAGGGCTCCTTCGGCATAAGGCTCCACGTCTATCCAGTAGCTGTAGATCATCCCATCATCCGAGGTGTTCGCAGTTACTTCCGCGCCTGCTAGAAGCTCAGCATCGTCCAGCGATATCCTGAGTTCACTTGCCAATGCTTGTGCAAGGCTACTGAGGGGACGGTTTTCCTTAGCCTCAGCAGCCTGCTGCTGCGCCGTGTACTCCCATTCATTCATGCGATCACGATCTACATCGGTTTCGCTGTTGGTGATGGAAACACCGTCTTCACCGAGCGACCACTTGCCATCGCGGCGAATCAGCTCAACCTTCGCCTTGAGGAAGAAAGCCCTCCCGTAGTAGACCCGATTAGGATCCTGCTTACCTTCCCAGGCGATAGACATATCCAACCTGAGTAAGCCAGTCGCATCGTCATAGGCGGCTGACTCCACCTCGCTTTCACCGATGGTGAACTCACTGGCGTTGGTCTCCGCCATTGCGCTGGACAAGATGTATTCCAGCTCTTGATCCAGCTCAGAGAACACATCGTTCTCGTGGATAGCATCCTTGAAGTCACGCACGCCAAAGGCTGCGAGCATCAAACGGGGATCGTTGAGGTTTCGCTGAGAGACGGCAACGAGCTCGTGGTATTCCTCGAACCCTGCCTGACGCGCAAGCGTTTCTTGGGCAGCAGAAAGCTTCATGTCGTGTTCGCGAGCATGGTGCTTGGCTTGCGTTTTGAAAATGTTGATAGGCGAATAGCTGGACATAAGATGTCTCCAAAACCATCGACGCTTTGGTTACCGATTGCCTGTTCACCGGGCAGCGTCTGGTTAGGGACATGCCGATGTAAAACGAGTGAGTGTATCTACGATGGGCTATTGCTTCGCGAAACAGGCGCCAGGCGACCATCACCGCCTGGCCTGATCATAGGTCAGGCAAATTCACTCCGCAAGAGCCTGCGAGAAGGGCGCATCAGGTTGGTTTCACGGGGAGTGTCTTGGAGAGGCTCGGGTATCAGGTACGATCGCAAGCGGAGCGCGCCGGCCTACGAAGGGCCAGAGGCTTGGGGATAAAAGCCCGCAGGGCCAAAACCTGGTATGGCCAGGGTTTGGTTTACGACAGCTGTGCCCTAGCTAGGGGCCAGCCCATAACTCTCCGTTGAGTGATGGTCTTCACCTGACGGAGAAACTCTCACGCATTCACAAAAAATTTATAGCTCTGGGTTTAAGCAGCATTTCTTATACTTCTTATTAGAGCCACATGGACAAGGAGCATTTCGGCTAACGTTCTTGGCTGCCCCGTTCCCTGGTATTGCTCTCTGAGAAATGTTGTCTAGTATGTTGTAGTTTTTCATGATTTGTTGAGCAGTCGTTCGCTCATCGCCAGTAAGCGGAATAGATGCATCTATAGCTGTCACAACAGGTAGACCACAAGGTCAAAAAGGTCTGTGCCTGGCTCAAGCTTGCGGACCGGTCGGCAGACCGTACGGCGCTAGTGCATCGCTTGGTTGGCCTGGCTGGCCGAATAGAACGATGTGGCGGCGGCGTTACGATGAAGCTCTCGGCTGATGGTCGAGGGACTGCGATTAAGCATCCGTGCGATGGCTCGCTGACTCAGGCCCTCGAATTGGCCAAACTGGATCGTAATGCGTTCTTCAATGATGAGTTTTTGATAAGACATGCGTACACCGTTACGGATTGGTCAGGTGTTGCATTCAGTTTTTTGCCGCCGCCCTGGATGTTGTTGTATCCATAATCTTTTGAGCCATACATGGCTCAGTGCGCTGTTTAGCAAGTTCAAAGCCATTGCTCAGAAAATCTAAATATGAATTTCAGCGCTTAAAGCTCAAGAAATACGCCTGTATACATCGCGGAGTAATTTAGCGTATTTTTTAGCTTTAGGTATTCGAATTGCCTTTAGATAGGGCTCTAGCCTCTCCGGATGAAAAATCAAAAAATGCAGCTCTATTAGATATGAGTTGAGGAAATTTTTATAAAATGGGAGCTCCTCTACAATAACGCTTTTCTCGTCTTCAGGATGCATTCCTTCTTGCTCATCCTCCGTCCCTTCCAAGAATTTTAGCTTCTCACGTACATAATTGCACACCAATTCAGGGTTTGCAGCGATGTGGGAGATTTGAGTTGTCTCTAATCCAGATAGGCTCAAGCTATCAGCATCGAACTGCAGAAGAACTTCAGGTACAGAGTCGTGATCAATCTGCAGTCCTAATTTTTCAACAAGACAGCTCAGTAGGTATGTATAACCCTCGCTGTCTACCCAGCTATTCACTTCCTCTATTTTACCCATGTATCAAGCCCCTCAATTAGTTTTAGCATGATGCTCCCTGTATGTCTAAATGGATCAACCGCCTCATGTTCCCATGGTGTTAATGCGTCCAGGTTTTTGGGGTGATGTACTTCAGTTCCTCCTGTTCGCCGTGGGATGTTTTTATGATGCAGCTCCATGGGAATGTCTGCAACTCTTGCTTTGTTTCCTTTCTTAATTGCTATTTTAACCTTCATTCTAGGCGCTTTACCCTGTGCCATTAAAGCCATATTGTCTGGTGAGTACACCCTAGTAGGAGCTTTAGCCTCTGCTTTCCAATATCTTTTCCTCGCACTACTCCAGCACTCCCATCCCCATGGGTCAATCCAAATTATCGGGTTGGCCGCATAACGATAGAGGTTTGAACTACCCTCTAAGCCGATTGGATCTTGAGTGACAAACCTCCCAGCCTCGGGGTCGTAAAATCTAAATGTATTGTAGTGCAACCCTGTTTCAATGTCAGCATATTGACCTTGAAGCCTTAGGTTTTGCTCAATCAAATTGACGCTCAGCTGCTCTATCTGCCCCCACGAACGATAAGCTGCTTGCCAAATTATTTCACCGCTATCATCAGTCAATTCAAGCGGTGTTCCAATCTGGTCATTATGGAAGTAATAAACCTTCTGTTCTTCCCCTTCAATCTGATCTACCCGAGCCAGAGGCGCGTAGCTAGCCAGCTCATAGAGATACAAAATATTTTGCCCAGGCGTTTCCTCACGCAGCATCCTCAAGCCCTGCCAGAGAAAACGCTTCAGCTCGACCCGGCCATCGACTTCGGCCCGTTTGGCCACTCGCCGTCCAAGACTGTCATACGAGTATTGCCCAGCCGCCGTCAGCTTACCCGCCACAAACGTCTCGGCCTTGACCAACCGATTCTCGCAGTCATACTCAAATCGCTGCTCCGTAGCAGGCCCCGAGAACTTCTCGATCAGGTTGCCCCACGCATCGTATCGATACTCGCAGTTGCGCCACTTGGCAATTCGGTTGTCGGTAACCCTGGCAAACTGCCGTGCATTGAAGTCCAGTCGGTTGCCTGCCGCGTCGTAGCGGAACTCTTCACTGCTGAGGATTGAGCCCGTATTTCGGCTGCGCAACTGGCCATGGGCCTGATAGGTGTACCGCGTCTCACCGCGCAGCTTGTCCAGCGTGCGCACCAACTCCCCCGCCGGGTCGTACTCGTAACGGCGATGGATCGGGTTGTAGCGATGCTCCACATACAGCTCCGTATGGACTCCCGCGTTATGCACCTGCGACAGCTTGTCGGCCGGCAGCGTCGAGGCGTACTGCCAGGCCTTGCGGCCCATGGCGTCATAGCCAAAGCAGCTGGTGAGCTTGCCTTGGGTGCGATACACCTCGCGGTGCAGGTCGTCACGTTCGATGTCGCTGACGACCTACCCATGCATGTTAATCTGGTGCAGATGATCCTTGCTATAGTACAAGCGATTACCTTGCGCCTCGTAATCTTCAAAGATTATGTTATAAGACTATCTAGACACGCAATAATTAGAACTCAAAAAATTAACACCACCATTCAACAACATAAATCCTCATCAGAAAATTTTAAAAATCACGATCAAAAAACTCAAAAATACATTTACTAAAATCTTAAACCCCGCAAGCCAGAAAAAAGACATATAAAATATACCTATCTAAATATAGGTTGCACGCCATTTCTCTCCATCATATAGTTCACGTTTAGAAAGCATAAACCTTCCATTTTTTTTTAGAAAAGTCAGCCTAAACGTAGACTCTAGACCTTTAAGCTTCTGAACCTTAACCAAAACTTTATTAGGACTCACATGATCCATCTCTATTTTATCGGACCTCCGATTGTAATCCGGGGGGTTGCGGCAAACTAAATTTTCTGCTCTATCGTAATTTCTACCAACCTTCAAAACATACTTACTGAACAATTCTAAAATCTCAGCCTCCATTACACCTTCAAGCCCCGGCTCCGAGTCATTATGGAAATTATCGATTTTTCTATCAAAAAATTTTGATTCCCATTCAAACATTCCATCCATAAAACCATTAAATACAGCCTCAAAATCACTAGATTCAGTTTCTGAATTCTGCAACATCTATAAGCTCTCCTCTTCTGTAGACGTTGTACATTATATTTGTCGGCCTAGTCTTGCTTGCACCATATTTGAAAATCACTTCAACGTCAACAGCCCCTCCTGTCGAAACTTTACGTGCGATTTCTCTCTCAAAGTCTCTGAATGCACCACGGTTGATCTTGGATAGCTGTGGGAATACCCAATCTTTACCGCCAGATCCCCCGAGAAGCTTACCGATTATATGACCAGCGTCATCATTAGGTCTTCCCATCATACGCGCCCATGCCCGTGAGCTAGCGTTTGTCGAAGTACCACCCTTTCTTATGCTTTCCTTGGTTATCGTAGCGGTAGCTCTAAGAGGCTGTCCTTGCGGCCCACGTATTACATTCGTCTCTACACACCAACCTAACGGATCAAGCCATCCTGTAGAATTAGGTGCATAGCCATACAAATTAGTCCCGCCCAGTAGCCCTATCGGATCCTGTGTGGTGAATCGCGCTACCTCGGGGTCATAGTAACGGAACGTATTGTAGTGCAGCCCTGTTTCATCGTCAAAATACTGACCAGGAAACCTGAGCGGCTGATTAATTTCGTTTACCGTCGTACTTTCAATAACCCCCCAAGAACGGTACGTTACTTGCCAGACAATTTCACCTTCACTATCCGTCAGCTCTAGCGGAGTGCCAATCTGATCATTGTGAAAGTAATAAACTTTCTGCCCAGCACCCTCCACTTGATCTACGCGCGCCAAAGGCGAGTAGCTGTACGATTCATAAAAATATAGCGTCTCACGCTCAGGCGAATGCTCACTCAATAAACGTAAGCCCTGCCACATAAATCGCTTCTGTTCTTGCGACCCTTGCGCTTCAGCTGTTTTCGCTATCCGGCGACCCAAGCTGTCATACCGATATTCAGCGGTACGCTTAAGCTTTCCGTTAGTCCACGTTTCCGCTCGGACTAGTCGATTTTCGCAGTCGTACTCAAATCGCTGCTCCGTAGCAGGCCCCGAGAACTTCTCGATCAAGTTGCCCCACGCATCGTACCGATACTCGCAGTTGCGCCATTTCGTGATCCGGTTGTCGGTAACCCTGGCAAACTGCCGCGCATTGAAATCCAGCCGGTTGCCTGCCGCGTCATAACGGAACTCTTCACTGCTGAGGATCAAGCCCGTATCACGGCTGCGCAACTGCCCGTTGGCCTGATAGCTGTACCGCGTCTCACCGCGCAGCTTGTCCAGCGTGCGCACCAACTCCCCCGCCGGGTCGTACTCGTAACGGCGATGGATCGGGTTGTAGCGATGCTCCACATACAGCGCCGTCTGGACTCCCGCGTTATGCACCTGCGACAGCTTGTCGGCGGGCAGAGTCGAGGCGTATTGCCAGGCCTTGCGGCCCATGGCGTCGTAGCCGAAGCAGCTGGTGGGCTTGCCTTGGTTGTAGTAAACCTCGCCGTGCAGTTCATTGCGTCATATTTTGTTTCTGTCAATGAATTTGCAGGGCTTCATGATAGCGCTGTCACTCAAACTATTTCGTTGGTATGGCCGCATGCCTGAATGATAGTCATGTTAGACGTAAGCTTGGATCTGGTACCAAGCCCACAATCTAACGAGCACCTTTAAGATGTGTTATTGTTCTTCCATGTCACCATGCAAGGTAATCAACGCCAGAATCTGACCAGCGTATTTTTTTGCGTGAGGAATTCTGGATAGCTTTAGGTAGGTCAGTAGTTTTTCTGGAGAATCTGTTCCCAAGATGTACTCAATTGCATTGCTCAGTAAGAAACCTTGAGAATAAGTGCCAGCTGAAACTGTTTTGCTTCTGTCATGCGGTTCAGGCTCCTCCCCCGGAGGGTACTCTCCATCACTTTCATCATCACTAGAAATCAAGTCAAGCTTCGCAATCGAATAATTGATTATCTGCTCGCTGTCTTCAACTAAAGTACGGGATATATCTCCAATGTCAATTTGTGCTCTTGTAATTTTAGCCAGGTCGAGATTGACGAGCACGCCCTCATACTCGGGCTCAATATCAATATTCGCTGCGCACTTTATTTTAAGCAATAAACCCTTATAAGTGTCAGAATCTACTAACTCTCTTACTTTGTACAAACTTTCGGCTACCATACGTCAACCCCTTTAACAACTTTTATCAAATCAAAACCTACGTGCCTAAACTGGTCTATAGCCTCATGCTCCCAAGGGGTAAGCGCGAGAAGATTAGAATTATCATGGACCCCAGGACCTCCTACACGTTGAGGAATATCGTTATGGTGGAGTTCTAGAGTATATTCCTTAACGGTTATTTTGTCTGTGCTTCGCGAAACGACTTGAACTTGCATCCTAGGCGCCTTTCCCTTTGCCATAAGCGCGAGGTTTGCGGGTGAATAGGCACGAGTTGGCGCTTTGGCCTCGGCTTTCCAGTAATTTTTACGTGCAGTGCTCCAACATGCCCAGCCCCACGGGTCGATCCAGCTTATAGGATTTCTACTATATCGATAGAGGTTGCCCCCCCCCATTTAGCCCAATGGGATCCTGAGAAGTATACTTTCCTATATGTGGATCATAATATCGGAAGGTATTGTAATGCAGTTGCGTCTCGGCATCAAAATATTGACCTTGAAATCTGATGCACTGTTTAACATTTTCTATGTTTGTTTGATTAGCATTTCCCCACGCTTGATAAGTCGCTTGCCAAACAATCTCACCTCGACTATCCGTTAATTCCATCGGCGTTCCAATCTGATCCGTATGGAAGTAATAAACCTCCTGCTCTTCCCCTTCCACCCGATCTATCCGCGCTAACGGCGCATAGCTCCCCGGCTCGTACAGGTACACGATGCTCTGCCCAGGCGTTTCCTCCCGCAGCATCCGCAACCCTTGCCAAAGGAAGCGCTTCTGCTCGACAACACCCTCGATTTCAGCCCGCTTGGCCACCCGCCGTCCAAGGCTGTCGTAACGGTACTCACCTTTGCTCTCCAACCGCCCACTCTGGAACGTCTCCGCCCGCACCAGCCGGTTCTCGCAGTCGTAACTGAAGTACTGCACCTTGCTCGGTCCCGAGCGCTTTTCGATCAGGTTGCCCCACGGATCGTACCGATACTCCTGATCCCGCCACTGCCGGATCCGGTTGTCCTTGACCTTGTCGAACTGCCGCGCATTGAAGTCCAGCTGGTTGGCTGCTGCGTCATAGCGGAAGCTCTCACTTGTGGTGATCGAACCGGTATTGCGACTACGCAACTGGCCATTGGCCTCGTACTCGTACGTGATCTCACCGCGCAGCTTGTCCAGCGTGCGCACCAGTTCACCCGCCGGGTCATACTCGTAACGGCGGTGAATCGGGTTATAGGCATGCTCTACATACAGCGCCGTCTGAATCCCCGCGTTGTGCACCTGCGAAAGCTTGTCGGCTGGTAGTGTCGAAGCGTACTGCCAGGCCTTGCGGCCCATGGCGTCATAGCCGAAGCAACTGGTGAGCTTGCCCTGGGTTCGATAGACCTCGCGGTGCAGATCATCCCGCTCCATGTCGCTGATGACCTGGCCGTCCACGTTCAGCTGGTGCAGGTGACCACTGCCGTAATACAGGTGATTGATCTTGCGGCCATCGGGCAACGTGAGTGTGGTCAGGTTGCCTAGAGGATCATACTCATAGCTTAAGGTACCGTCTGGCGTGATCTCCTGGGTCAGTCGGCCCAATATGTCGTAGGCGTACTCAAGCCTCTCTGCAGTAACCCCGATCCCGATGCGCTTGCCCACATCGGTCGGGCGCCGCTCAATGCTCAACAACCGATCGACATCATCGTAGGCGTACGTCTGCTTGGCGTCGCCATTGAGCTTGGCGATCAACCGACCGATCTTGTCGCGCTCGAACAGGGTATGACGTTCGGGCCGCTCGCCGCGCTCGCCGTAGCCGATCTCATCCAACCGCGTAAGATGCCCAGCAATGTCATAACTGAAGCGCCGAGTCAGGTTATCGACCCGCACTTCTTCAGTCAGGCGGTCCGAAGCATCGTAGGCAAAGCTGTAAGTGGCATTGTTCTCGTTGACCAACGCCGTCAGGCGAACGGCCTTGTCGTATTCATAGCGAACCCGCTGACCCTTGGCATCCTGCCGACTACTCGGCAAGCCACGCCCTGTGCGCATCAGCTGGACGGTCTGACCCTTGCCATCGGTATGGCTCAGGACCTGGCCATGGACGTTGTAGGTAAAGCGCTCCGTCGTACCGTCCGGGTGGGTAATGCGCACGACCTCACCATCGGGCTTACGCTCCAACGTCGTGGTCTGATTCAACGCATCGGTCACCGCCACCAGATGCTGGCGTTCGTCATAGCGATACCAGGTGCTTTTGCCCGAACAGTCCTGAAAACGCTCGACCTGGGCGCGTGTGTTCCACCACAGGTACTTGGACTTGTACGTCGCATCGATGATGGTATGCGGCAGTCCGTCCTCGCCGTTGAGATACTCAGTCATCTGCCCCAAGGCATCGAACTCGGCGAGCAGGTTGCCCTTGTCGTCGTAGCGCGCCTTCCAGGTGCTGCCGTCGGGGTAGCTGACCTGGGTCACCAGTGTGGTCAGGTGGTGATATTCATAGGTGATCTTGCGCCCCAGCGGATCGACCTCTTCAAGCAGACGGGCGTACTCGTCGTAGACGAAGGTCAGGCGGTTGCCATCGGGCAGGTCCAGGCCGACCATGTTGCCTTGCTCATCGAGCTCGACGGCGTAGCGCTCACCGCCGTAATCACGGCTGGCGATGACGCGATGGTCAGCGTTGTAGTGCACCTGCAACTCGCGACCGAGCACGTCGGTGGCCCAACTGGTACGCGCCTCGACATCGTAACGGAAGCGGAAGTGTTCGCCATCGCTGGTCCAGTGATCGACCACGCGGGGTTTGCCCGCCAGGGTATCCCAGCGGTAATGACAGGTCAGGCCCAGCGCGTTGCTGTGGCTGACCATCAGCCCGTCGCTGTAGCTGAAGGTGCGCACGGTATCGCCGTTGCGGTTGACCACGGCGTTGAGCTGGCCGTGTTCGTCGTAGCGGTACTGGGTGAGCGTCTCGACCGCCTGGTTGTTCACCACGCGCTTGATGTCGGTCAGGCGCCCCAGGGGATGGTCGTAGTGCAGGTGCACGCGAATACCGCCCGTGGCGCTGATGTCGGTCAGCCTGCCGGTTTTGTCGCGGGTGAAGTGCAGGAAGTGACCCAGCGCATTTTCAATACGCTCGAGAGGAACATTGGTATTGGTATCTGGCACTTCACCGAAATAGAAGAACAGGTTGTCCAGCGTCTGCAGGATGTAGTGGCCGCCCTCGGTGCAGACCAGATACACCTGCTCATGCGGGTTGTAGATGCGCTCGCCTGGCTGCAGGGCCACGAACGGCACTTCGCGGCCCTGGTTGTCGGTGAGGTAGATGAACCTGTCCTGGCGACGCAGGCTCTGCTCCCACGGCAAGACCCAGCCGCGGCCCAGCACGCTGTCGACGGTGAGGTCGCTGGCGTAGAAGCGGGTCCACTCGATCGGCATCAGGCTGGGCAGGCTGAAGTCGAGCTCGTCGGGGATGACCTTGCGGCCCGTGGTGAGGTCCACGGGGTTGCCGACCAGGCCGCCGATGGCGCGTCGTGCCACGGGTTCGACCACGTAGCGGGCGGCGACCTCACCGGCCACGAAGCCTGCGGTGAATCTCAGAGCGCAGGGTAGTGAGGCCTTCATGCCCAACTGCGCCCCCTCTTTGAGAAGGTTAGCAATACCACCTGCCGCACCTGCGACGGCCATCAGGACGTCCACCGTAGTGCGCAACCACTGCGGCACTTCGTCGTCCACGGGCAGGTAGCGGTAGGTACCACCGCCAATGATCACGTTGCCCGAGCCACTGGTGATGGTGGCGCCGCAGGTGAGCTTGTCACCCTTGCGGGCTGCGGCGACGCTGTTGATGAAGACGTTGGTCGAACCCTCGGCAATCTGTACCGGCCCTGGGTGCTTGTCGCAGGCCCCGATGCTTTTCTCGACGCGGGCGGCCTTGCGGCTGTTGATGAAGACGTTCGGTGAGGCAGTGGTGATCGTCCCTGAGGGGGACGTCAACAAACTGCCTAACGCCTCTCCGGCGGCGGTCAGCAAGCTGCCTCCGACGCCAGCTGCGAGACCCGCCAACAAACCAACACCGAATCCACAAGTGAACGTGGCGATCGCCACCGTGGCCACCAGCGCGATACCCAGGGCGGCTCCGATCAGGAAACCTCCCAGCGCGCCAGTGTGCGAAATCTCGTCGCCGAACCGGGCCGCTTCGAACATGGGGCGTTACTCCTGCTTGCCTGGCTCGGTGCCGGTCGTGGCCGCAGCGCGGGGGGTGAAGCTGGCCAGCAGGTTGTTCCAGTCCTGGGTCTGCTCGGCGCTGAAATCAGCCTGGGCCGTGGTGGAGAAGATCAAGGCACGCCCAGGGCTGGTAATGAAGGCTGCCTGGCGCTGGTACAGCGGGCGGCCTTGGTTCATGTAGTACGCGTCGATCTGAATGCCGGGGATGGACGCGGAGGTCGACAGTGCAACCGCCGTGTTGCCAATGCGCGCGTAACCGCGCAGTTTGGACGTGAGCATCTTGATCTGGCGATCGACGTAGGCTTGCAAGGTTTCATCCGGCAGCAGCGTATCGCGCGAGACGGTGATGCTCAGTGGTGCCGGGATGCTGGACCCCAGCACGAACATGTTGACGGTACGATCGTCGAACCCTGCTGGCAGCGCGATGCTGCCTTCCTGCAACTCGTAATCCATGCGGTGGGATTTCCTGATAACGAAAAAGAAGTCAGCGCAGCGCGAGGCCGTCCAGCACCTGATCGAACTCGGCCAGCCATTGGCTCACACCGGGGCGGCTTAAGTTGATCGCAGGCGGGGGTGGCAAGTCGAAGGTGAACAGCCGTTTGTGCTGGGAAAGCATCGACTCCAGCGCGTCCATCAACATATCACTGCATCCTGCATCAAGTGGAAAATCATCCTATGAAAGCGTGCCGAAACACACGTGTCAACAGGTTGGATCCCATCCACAGACGACCGTTCAATCTCGATCCGGTGGAAACCCCTTATCCAATCTGGCTTGCGGAGGAGGAACTAAAAATTGTGTCCAATTACATCAGTGGACCAAGTTTTACAAAAAATCAAACACACGTCTTTGTTCTACACAAAGTGTGAATCCAAACGTGACCGCATCAAAAAAGGATAAACACACTGTTCATTGCTTTATTGTTGTCACTCCATATAGAGGAATATCCAAATTCACTTCCATTCACCTTTCAACGATAGGTTTCCCTGCAAGAGCGCATACCGACCCTGATAGCGTTCTTGGCGTTACCGATAACATGCTCTGCTCCCAAGCCTGGCTAACTGCTCAAGTAAATGAGTCCCCCGTCCGCACACAAAAAAGGGGCGCATCGCTCACACGATACGCCCCTCCCCTTCGCAGCCCCCGGCTCACCCAACGCCGCTGACCACTTGCAGCATGCAGCTAACCCCTAGCGGCTCACTCCTTGTCACTCGGCTTGAGCACCTTGTCCCCATGGGTATCCAGCGTCGCCCGCACCTTGACCACCGCCTCGGCACTGACCACCGACGCTTCGTTCGACCAGCCCTGACGCAGGAAGCTGGCCAGCTCCGCCACCTCCTGATCGCTCAATCGCTGGGCGAAGCCCGGCATCGGCAGCACCGAAGGCGCACGCTCGGTCGATGGCGTCTGCGCACCGGCCAGGATCACGTGGATCAGCGCGGTGGCGTTCTCGGCGTTGATGATGGTGGCGCCGTCCAGGCGTGGGAACACCTGGGACGCGCCCTCGCCCGAGACGAAGTGGCAGGCGTTGCAGTTGTCCAGGTACAGGCGCTGGCCCAGGGTCAGGTCCTTGGCGGCGGTCAGCTTGGCGGTGGTGGCCTCGCTGCGCGCTGGCTCGTGACGGTAGCGATGGCCTTCGCCGTCGATCGACTTGAGGTAGGCCGCGATGGCCTGCAGGTCGTCGTCAGTCATGTGCGAGGTGCTGTTGGCGACCACGTCGGTCATCTCGCCCGCGACCGAAGCCTTGGCGTTGCGGCCGGTGCCCAGGTAGTCGACGATCTCTTCGTCGGTCCAGTGCTTCATGCCGCGCAGCGCGGGAACGGCCCAGCCGTTGAGTTCGGCGCCGGCGAGGTAGTCGCTGGCGCTGTCGTCCAGGCCCTTCTCCTGCATGGTCAGGGCACGCGGGGTATGGCACGAGCCGCAGTGGCCGAGGCCTTGCACCAGGTAGGCGCCACGCGCCAGCTGGGCATCGTCGGCCACGCCCGGCGAGGGCTTGGACGCTTCCTCGACGCTCGGCGAGAACAGCGCACGCCAGTAGGCCAGCGGCCAGCGGATCGACAGAGGCCAGGGGATGTCGTTGGCGACGTTCTCCTGGGCCACGGGCGCGACGCCGTGCATGAAGTAGGCGTACAGGGCTTCGAGGTCCTGGTCGTCGACCTTGGCGTAGGACGGGAACGGCATGGCCGGGTACAGGGCGCTGCCGTCGTGGCCGATGCCGCGACGCAGGGCCCGCTCGAACTCGCCGTAGGTCCAGTCACCGATGCCGGTGGCCTTGTCCGGGGTGATGTTGGTGGAGTAGATGGTGCCGATCGGCGAGGCGATGCCCAGGCCACCGGCGAACGGCTTGCCGCCGTCGTGGCTGGTGTGGCAGGCCACGCAGTCGCCGGCACGGGCCAGGTAGGCGCCCTTGTCGATCAGCTCTGGGGTCACCGGTTGGCTCATCTGCGCGCTGGCATCGCCAGAGCGGTTGAGCAGCAGGCTCACCGCCCAGCCCAGCAATACCGCCAGCAGGCCGAGGATCACCAGCGCCAGCAGGATGGAGCGGAATCGAGTCTTCATCGTCGCGCGCCTCATGCCTGCACCAGTGGCCCAGGGTTCTTCAGGTACTGATCCTTGATCGCCTGGGCGGCGAACAGGGTCAGGGCGCCGATCAGCGCGGTGGGGTTGGCCTGGAAGTTCTGCGGGAAGGCATTGCCGCCGGGCACGAAGACGTTGTGCACGTCCCAGCTCTGCAGGTAGCGGTTCAGTGCGCTGGTCTTGGGCGATTCACCCATGATCGCGCCGCCGACGTTGTGGGTGGAGACGTACTGGGTGATGTCCCAGTGCGATTCCATCGTCAGGTAGCTTTCGCTGAAGCTGTCCGGGTTCAGCTCCTTGGTGATGTCGCCGACGATGCCGCGCAGGTACTGCTGCAGCTTCAGTTCATTGGGCTTCCAGTCGAAGGTGATGCGCAGCAGCGGCTGGCCCCACGGATCCTTGTAGTTCGGATCGAGGTCGAGGAAGTGCTCGCGGTAGGACATGCAGCCGGTGGAGATGCTGACCTTCATGGAGTGGCCGTACCAGTCCTGCAGGCCTTCCTTCCAGCCATCGCCCCAGTCCGGAGTGCCCGGCGGCAAGGCAGCACCGATGGGCGCGCCAGACGCCTGGGAGCTGTGGATCTTCGCGCCGCCGATCACGCCCAGTGCCGGGCCGTCGAAGTTGCCTGGCGAGATGTCGTTGAACATCTGGCCGGTGGCGCCGGCGGTGGCGAACGGGTTGAAGCGCTTGTCCTTGAAGAACAGCGTGCTGCCGCCGACGCTGAGGTAGGCGTAGTTGCGCCCGATCACGCCTTCGTTGGTCATCGGGTCGTAGGGCTTGCCGATGCCCGACAGCAGCATCAGGCGTACGTTGACGAACTGGAAGCCGGCCAGCACGACGATCTTGGCCGGCTGGAAGACTTCGTTGCCATCGTTGTCGGCATAGGTCACGCCGCGGGCGGTCTTGCCGTCCGGGTGCAGGTCGACCCGCAGCACGTTGGCGCCGGTGCGGTAGGAGAAGTTCTCCATGCGCTTGAGCGAGTCCATCACCGCCGTCTGGGGCGAGGCCTTGGAGTAGTTCAGGCACGGGTACTTGCTGCAGAAGCCGCAGTAGTTGCACGGGGCGATCTGGTTGCCGTAGGGGTTCTTCCAGGCCCGCGACACGTTGGCCGAGGGGTTGGGGAACGGGTGGTAGCCGAGGTTGCGGGCGGCCTGGGCGAACATCGTGTTGTTCAGCGTGTCCTGCAACGGCGGCAGCGGGGCCGGGTTGGAGCGCGGCCCTTCGAACGGGTCGCCGCCTTCGATGATGCGGCCCTGGAGGTTACCGGTGTTGGCCGACAAGCCGCAGATCTTGTCGAACTTGTCCATGTACGGCTCCATCTCTTCCCAGGTGAAGGGGAAGTCGCCGATTTCCATGTTCTCGGGCAGCTGGCCGGGCTTGTAGGCCTGGTCGGCGTAGGTCTTGAGCTTGAGGTCGGTGGGCGTGGGACGGATCAGCACGCCGGTCCAGTGCAGGCCGGAGCCACCCACGCCGGTGCCGGGCACGAAGGCGCCCCACTGGCGGGTGGGCAAGGCCACGGTGCTCATGTTGTGACGCACGGTCAGGGCCGCCGCCTTGGGCGTGACCATGATCTTGTTGCGCAGCCCGTAGGCATACTGGTCCGCCGGCTTGGGGTAGGCGAACTCGGCGTTGGTACGGTCTTCGCCGCGCTCCAGGGCGCGGACTTTCAAGCCGGCCTGGGCCAGCTCGATGCTCATCAGCGAGCCGGTCCAGCCGAGGCCGACGACGACGACGTCGACTTCGTCATTGGTAATCTGTGCCATCTCTGCAATCCTTCAATGCTACCGCTTGTCCAGGGTTCAACCGCGCGCGCCGCTGAGGCTGACCGGTCCGAGGGGGTACGGGACGTTGTGCTGGGCGACCCATTCCAGGTAGCTGGCGCGGGCACCGGGGAAGCCGATGGCGATCCACGCCTTCATGCCGCGGTTGCCGCCGTAGATCGGGTCGGCCAGGTAGCCCTGCTTGGTGTTGGTCAGCAGTTCGGTGAAGAACAGCTTGGACTTGAGCGCGGTTTCGCCTGCGGCGGTGAAGTCCACCTGACCGCCCTGCAACTGCTTGAGCACGGCGGTCTGGGTCGCCGCGTCGAGCGCGGTGAAGCCGCGACCATGGGCGGACTGGCACCAGGCTTCGGTGCAGGCGATGCCCTTGCGGTAGATGTCCTGGGGCGTATAGGGCAGCTGGTAACCCAGGGTGGGCGGCGCGTTCACGTCGAACGGCCCTTCCAGGTACAGTTCGCTGCCCAGGTCGCCGGCCAGCTGCTGGTCGAGGAAGACCGGCACGTTGGCTTCCAGGCCACCCGGACCGCGCCCGCCCGCCGGAATCAGACGGTCACAGGCCGCCATGATGAACGCCCATTCGGTGGCGCTGAAAAAGGTCGGCTGGTAGGCGTCGAGTTGCGGCGCGATCATGTCGGCGGCATCGGCGGCGCTCAGGCCTTGGATCGTCACCCCGATGGCAGGCAGTGCGATGAGCGAAGAAAGCAGAAACTTCCTTCGCGAGGTTTGCTTCGACAACATTGTGGATTCACCTATGGCTGATCACTAGGGACCGGGATACGCTGACTTCTGTCGGTCAGCTGGTGCCGATGAACACTGCGGCGATCTGCCACACATCCCTGGGGTCAGGCAGTCGACTGTTTGCGCGCAAGATGGTTCATAGCTAGCTAACATCTTGTCATAGTTGGTGGCTTGACAGGTAGCTAAAACGTTTTGTGAGGGGTGCCGAGGTCGTTGATTTGGTGGGGTTTTTCTGCTGGGTCGCGAGGTGATCTCTGATCCATGAACAGGCGTGGATACTTGGGATTTTTGGAATTGTCGCTGAACCGGCGGTATTGGCTCGGGCCATTGGCGGGGCTGATGGTGTGGGCCCTGCGGGCCCAATCGCGGCACAGGGGCCGCTCCTACACCCGTAGCTCCACCGCGGGGTGGCAGGCTATTACGGCCACCTATGGGCGGCCCCTGCCGAGGCGCCGGATTGGCCGCGATTGGGACCGCAGGGCCCACGAGATCTCTCACTCGCTCTTTCCGACACACCTCGCACTGGCAGCGACGAAAGACATTCTGATCGTGTCAGCCCTGGCGCCGCCTCACCCCCTAGCGCGCACCATCCGACCGCGCATTCTCATCCTGCGGCGTCGCCGGCCGTGGCTTCACATGGTCATGACCTGTCGGGTCGGGGATCTGCACCACGTTCCCGCTCTGCCAGGCATCGGCGCCCCGCTCTACCGGTGCCGGACGGATCTTGGCCCGCGCGCGGCGGTGTTCCTGGCTGTCGACCTGCATGCGCAGGTCCCGCTGGCGCACCATTTCGGCATCGGCCTGGCCATCGGCGGTGAAGCCCATCATCAACTGCGGCACGCCCAAGGGCAGCGCCTTGTCCTGGTCGGTGTGCCAGGTGTGCCAGGTCTTGCCATAGGTGTCGGCCAGCTTGGCCATCAGACGCGTCTCGGCGGCCAGCGGCACGCCTGGGGCGATCAGCTGGCCGGAGGTGACTTCGTGGGCATGGCTGTGCCACAGCGCCTTCTCCTTGGCTGGCAACTGCGCGAACAGGCGCTTGCTGATGATGTACTCCACCCCCATCAGGCGCGCATCGCGTTGGTTGCCGTCATAGATCACGCACTGAATGAGTTCTTCGTTGAGGATGGCGCAGTAGTGATGCGCCTCCATCTGCACGTTCGGGTGGCCGTTATAGAAGTGGAAGCCATCCAGGTAGGTGTTGAGCTGGTCGATGGGCGCCTGGCTTTGCAGGGTCTCGGCGCCCAGCTCCAGTGCGCGGGTATCGGCCTGCTTGGGCGCGCCAGGCACGTCCACGGGCGACGCGGTGTCGCGACCTGCGCAACCTTGCAGCGCCAGGCACAGCAGCCCCAGGCTGGCGATGAGGGTCCGGTTCGAGGGTCTTGAGATGGGCATGGTGTCCTCCTTGAGCGGTGATGACGACGACAGGAGCGTCGCCTGTGCTAAAGCAGAGGCCGCAGCGGCGAGAAAGTTTGATCACACGCCCCCCCGGCATGCCGAAAACGGCCAGGATTGAACTACTCCCCCGCCTTTTCGATCTCAAGCGACAGTGGTACCCCATTGGCTCCAGGCTCTCGGAGAATACGTCATGCGCCATCTATTGCTGGTTCCTTCGCTGCTGCTGTGCCTGCCAGTCGGCACGGCACTGGCCGACAACACCGTCCGTCACGTGGCGACGTCGGCCGGTATCTCGGCTTCCCTGTACTCGACCTTCAAGGACGACAAACGCATCATCCCGGCCCAGGACGAACTGTCCGCGTTCGTGGCCAGCGATGGCGCGATCCGTGGTGCCTACGTCGAGTCGGCCCTGCAGCAGGTGCGTCAGTCCAATCCTGGCTTGCAAGCCAGCGACGCTGACCTGGCCAAGGCTATCCTGGCTCACGACGAAAGCGTCGCCAGTCGCTGAGACCTTGCCCGTCGGCCTGTCAGCCTCTAGTGCTGGCAGGTCGATACTCACGCTGTCGTCTCTGCGCCTTGCCTTCTCCTCCTCCCCGCTATTTCTCTCCTCAATGACCTTTCTTGCTTAAGCACGCCCCACGTACGTCCGTGATCACACCCATGACCGTCCGTCCGTTAGAGGGCACGCCTGTGCCTGGCCGTTGCCCCATCTTCAGTAGGTCAATCCCATCCAGGAGACTCACCATGAAGCGAATTCGTCCACAACATATCGCTCTTGCACTCTGCCTTGGCATCGCAGCCCCCATGGCCATGGCAGCCACCACGGGTGCCCAGACACCTGGTAGCCCCGCCACCGCACCCGGCACCAATGGGTCTGCAGCCGGTGCCGGTAATGGCGGCGGCGTCGACAACTCCAGCTCCGGCAGCATGAACGGCGGCACCGGCTCGAGCGGCAGCGGCATCAGCCACGACACCGGCAATACCGGCACTGAAGGTTCCACCGGTGGTGGCGCGGGCATGGACTCCGGTACCTCGGGTGGCGCTGGCACCATGCCAGGCCAGAACTCGGGTGTCGGCGGCAAGACCGATGGCGGCAAAGGCATCGGCAACCCGACCGGTGACGGCGTCGGTACTGGCAGCGGTGGTAGCGGCTCCGGCATGGGCAGCGGCTCCAGCGGCGCTGGCAGCTGAACCGACCCACGTGCACACCTCGGCGAGTCCACGCCGGGGCGTGACAATCGATCTGAGGGGCCTGCACGTCCAGTGATGCCCCTCAGTCGGCCGTAAAACCTCGTCGTCAGCTTGTCCCCCCTCCCGCTACTGTCTGCCTCGATCCAGTCGAACTCCAAAATCCCTTGCCCAGTCACACACTCAGTGCCTCTGCACTGGACACCCGTGCCTTACAAGGAGACTGGACATGCGCTTCTCGTTCCCCCTGCTTCGCCTGCATGCGCGCCCCCTGGCGCTCGCTGGCCTGCTGCTCGCCTGCGTCCCACTGGCCCAGGCCGACGACGTCCTGCTGGTCGGCAACAAGGCCGGCGCCACGGTATCGGCGCTGAACACCGACGACGGTCACCCGGTGCTGACCTTCCCGGTCGGGACCGGCCCTCACGAGGTGGCCGTGTCAGGCAACCGGCAACTGGCCGTGGTCGGCAACTACGGCGCGCCGAACCAGCCCAACAACAGCCTGAGCGTGCTCGACTGGCCGGGGCGCAAAGTGGCGCGCACCATCGACCTGGGCGACAACGCACGCCCCCACGGCATCCGTTTCCTGCCCGATGGCCAACGTGTGGTGGTGACCACCGAGGACAGCCAACGCCTGCTGGTGGTGGACGTCATGCAGGGCAAGATCCTCGACAAGATCGACGTCGGCGGTGGCAAACCGCACATGGTGGTGCTGTCCCCGGATGGCCAGCGGGCCTACGTGACCCACGTCGAGAACGGTACGCTGTCGGTGGTGGACCTGCAGGCCAAACGCAAGATCGCCACCGTGCCTACCGGCACTGGCACCGAAGGGATCGCCATCAACCCCGCCGGCACGCAGATCTGGGTCAGCAACCGCGACGGCAATGACGTTGCCATCGTCGATGCCAAGCGCCTGGAAGTCACCCAGCGGATTCGCACGGGCGTGTTCCCCATCCGGATCACGATGACCCCGGACGGCAAGTACGCCCTGGTAACCTGTGCCAAGTCGGCCGAATTGGCGGTGATGGATGTGGCGGCCCAGCGCGAGATCAAGCGCATCGGTCTGGCCAAGGAAGGTGCGCAGTACCGCCGCACCCAACTGGGGGCCGAAGCCCTGCCGATCGGTGCGACGGTCTCCACCGATGGCAAGCATGCCTACGTGGCCATCAGCGGCGGGGACGAGATCGCGGTGATCGACACGTCCAACTGGACGGTGGCCAAGCGCTGGCCGGCCGGGCCGGAGCCGGACGCATTGGCGATCGTGGAAGCCCCGAAGGAATGAAACGCTCAAGCTGAGCACGCGTAGTCAGGGGCGGTCTGCCCCTGGCTGCTTGCCATATCCCCTCTGGACAGCTGCCGCCCTGCAGCGCTTGCGCCCGCCTCAGACAATCCCCTGCAACAACCGAATGGCCACCAGATGCGCCGGGTAGAACCCATAGGCCCAGCGTCCTACGGGCCAGACCCTGATCCCTGGCTGGCGCAGCAACCCCAGCCCTACCGGAACAGAACAGGCAGCGGCCGTCAGCACCATCATTCCTTGAGGTGTCAGCGCATGGGCCAGCAACCAGTCGTTGGTCAGATTGCCAGCGACCGCCAGGGCAGTGGGCACCGCCACGCTTACGCCACCGAACCGCAACGCTAACAACCAACCCGCGGGCAACAGCACGCCCGGCAGGCCATACATCAACACAGGACTGGCCAGCAGCGCGATCAGCAGGGCCACGCCTGCACCGATCCGTGCCAGAGAATCCTGGACCTGAACACCGTAGGCCACCAGCAGGCCCAGGGTCAGCGTCGGCATGACGTTGAGCGTGGTCGAACCGGTGTCCAGCCAACGATAAGCGGGCTCGGAGAGGAGACTGAAGGTCACCATCCAGGCCAAATAACGCCCATGCCGCGCCGTGCGAAACGTGCCTGGCGTCGTTCGCCCCACATGCCAGGCGATGGCCAGGCAGAACAGCGGGAAGGCCAGGCGACCCGTCAGGGCCAGGCTGTGCAGGCCAGGCCAGAGGTAGCGCAAGTGGTCGCCCAGCATGGTCAGCACGGCCACCCACTTCACCAGGTCCAGCCCCGCGACGCGAGGGTTCAACCGCCCTGCTCCGCCTGATCCTGCGAAGCCCAGCGCGCCAGTGGCAAGGGCGGACGCTGCTCGAAGATGCGTCGCCCGACCTGCTCCAGCACGTTCGAACGCAGCAGCGAACGCGCCCCACCGCCGGGCGCCCGGGTCGGCACGATCGGTTGCCACACGCCCTGGGCGTCGCGCCGGGCCATGACGAAGCGGAAGGTGTAGTTGCCTGGCATGCCCATGCGCAGGTCGGTCACCACCAACTCATCACCGATCATGTCGTAGCGCAGCCAATCGCCGGTGAACCAGCGCAGTCGCTCATGCAAGGGCGTGCCCTGCAGCACGGCAGCCTGTTCGAGATGACGGGATTGGCGCAATTGCTCGGGCGGCTCGCGATCGAAGACACTGCTCACCCCTTCGTAGTAATGCCCGTCGGCGGTCTTGGCCAGGATGCGCCAGACCAGCGAATTGAATGCCAGCGGCATGGCCTTGACCTCGGTGACCTCGATGCCCTGGCGCTGCAGCGACGCCTCGAAGCGATGCTCGGCCACGACCCGCGCCGCCGTGCCTGCGCCGAGGTAGGCGGCCCCGAACAGCACGGTGCCCAGTAGCCACGCCGTGCTCCGGCCCGTCATGCCCTTGCAGGCGGCGTAGAGGACGGCGCCCAGCATGGGCAGGGTGTAGACCGGATCGACGATGAACACCGCCGACCAGCTCTGGGGCGTGACGGCGAACGGCCACAGCAGCTGCGTGCCATACACGGTGAAGGCATCGAGCAACGGGTGGGTGATCAGCACCAGCCAGAAGGCCAGGAACAGCCGGGGCCAGGGGCAGGACGTGTCCGGCCAATGACGTCGCCCGAGCCAGGCCACCAGCCAGGCGAGCACCAGGGCGAGGGCCGTGAGCACGAAGATCGAGTGGGAGAAGCCCCGGTGATAGGTCATGCTCGAGACCGGGTCGGCGTAGCGGATCACCACGTCCAGGTCCGGCAGCGTGCCCAATGCGGCGCCATAGGCCAGCGAACGCCTGCCCTGTATCCGCCCCAGCACCGTGCCCTGGAGCGCGGCGCCGAGTACGGCTTGTGTCAATGAATCCACGGTCTATCCTCGGGTGGCGGGGTAAGCTGTAAGCTGCTACCTAGAGAGCGTCGGCGCTACATCAGCGTTCCGTCAACACTTTGCTCACAGCACGATCGGCCGCTTGTCGCGTGCCACTCGACACTCAACCCATTGAAAAAGGACCTTCGACATGATCTACCGCGCACTGGGCCAGAGCGGCCTGCAGGTTTCCGCACTCACCCTGGGCAGCATGATGTTCGGCGAGCAGACCTCGGACGAGGAAGCCCTGCGCATCATCGACAAGGCCTGGGACCAGGGCGTCAACAGCATCGACACCGCCGACGTATACAACGGCGGTCGCTCCGAGACGATCGTCGGTCAGGCGGTGGCCCGTCGGCGCGACGACTGGGTGGTGGCGTCGAAGGTCGGCTACGGCGCCGCGGACCGACCCAATGCCAGCGGCCTGTCACGCAAGCATGTGTTCAATGCCATCGACGCGACCCTGTCGCGCATGGGTACCGATTACCTGGACCTCTACTACCTGCACCGCGAAGACCATCAGGTGCCGCTGGAGGAGACCGTGCGCGCCATGGGCGACCTGCTGCGCCAGGGCAAGATCCGCTACTGGGGCGTGTCCAACTTCCGAGGCTGGCGCATCGCCGAGCTGTGTCACGTGGCCGAGCGCCTGGGCGTGGACAAGCCGGTGGTCAGCCAGCCGCTGTACAACATCGTCAACCGCCAGGCCGAGCCGGAGCAGTTCACCGCCGCCGCCTTCCATGGATTGGGCATCGTTCCGTTCAGCCCGCTGGCGCGCGGGGTGTTGAGCGGCAAATACGCCCCTGGCAGCACGCCCGACGCCGGCAGCCGCGCCGGTCGCCAGGACAAACGCATCCTGGAGGTCGAATGGCGTCAGGAGTCGCTGTCCATCGCCCAGCGCATCCAGGCCCATGTCGAGGCCAAGGGTGTGGGGATCGTCGAGTTCGCCATCGCCTGGGTACTGAACAATCGCCTGGTCAGCTCAGCCATCGTGGGCCCGCGAACCGAGGCGCAGTGGGATACCTATGCTGGCGCGCTCGAGGTCACCCTCAAGGCCGAGGACGAGGCGTTCATCGATTCGCTGGTCACGCCGGGGCATGCTTCGACGCCGGGCTTCAATGACGTGGCGCACTTCGTCAGTGGACGCGTGGCACGCTGAGGGGCTCGAAGACTTGCCGTCAGGGCAAGCGGTGGCTGAACGGACGCTATCGCTGGCAAGCCAGCTCCTACAGTAACCGCGATGGCATGCATCACCGCGGTAGGGCTACGGGTGTAGGAGCGGCCCCTGTGCCGCGATTGGGCCCAAAGGGCCCACATTAGCACTTGGCAGAAACCATAGAATCTCCCACAGGGGCCAATGCAGTCTGCCAGCAGAAGGCTGCCTACCCGACCGAGGGAGGCTAGCAGAGAGGGCTACCTAACCCGACGGTAAAAGATGAGGTCTGCCCACCCTACTGTGTGGGGGCCTGCCCGCGATAGCGTCCGCTCAGTCACCGCCTGCCTCGCAGGCAAGCCTGCACAGGGGCCAAGCTTGCCGTGCATCTTGCAGCCGACATCGATGCAGCATTTGACTAAGCAATCGTTTGTCCGCTGCTGTCTCATTTCTTGAACGACCGTACGCGCCACGCGCCAGGCCGTCTCACCGAAGGAACGTGATCAGACGACAGGGAGATAATAATGAGCGCTGCCGTTTCTGCGCTGCATGCAGGCAATGTATCGATCGATGTCCGCAATGGCATCGGCCATCTCACCCTCAACCGCCCCCAAGGCCTCAATGCCCTGACCCTGAGCATGGTGCGCACCCTGCGACGCCAGCTCGACACCTGGGCGGACGACCCCGACATCGTGGCCGTGATGCTGCGCGGGGCCGGCAGCAAGGGTTTCTGCGCCGGGGGTGACCTGCGCATGCTCTGTGACAGCTACACCGCCGGCGACAGCGTGTACCGCGACTTCTTCCGTGAAGAATACGCCCTGGACCTGGCCATTCACCGCTACCGCAAGCCGGTGGTGGTGCTCATGGACGGCTACACGCTGGGCGCGGGCATGGCCCTGGCCCAGGCGGCGGACCTGCGCATCGTCACCGAGCGCAGTCGGATCGGCATGCCGGAGGTGACCCTCGGCGGCTTTCCAGATGCCGGCTCGAGCTATTTCCTGTCGCGCCTGCCCGGCGAACTGGGGACCTACCTGGCCGTCAGTGGCCACACGATCGGCGCGGCCGATGCCCTGTTCTGCGGGCTGGCCGACTGGTACCTGGACAGCCGCAAGCTGGCTGCGCTGGACGACCGTCTGGACCGCCTGGCCTTTGGCACGGTGCCCCTGAAAGACCTGCAAGGCGTGCTGGCCCGCTTTGGCACCCAGATCCTCCCCGATGCGCCCCTCAAAGGGCTGCGCCCGGTGATCGACCACTACTTCGGGCTTCCTGACGTACCGAGCATGCTCGAGCAATTGCGCGCGGTGAGCATCGGCGACAGCCATGACTGGGCCCTGAAGACCGCCCGGCTGCTGGACACGCATTCCCCTACCGCCATGGCGGTCGCCCTCGAGCTGATCCGGTACGGCCGCGAACTATCGCTGGAAACCTGCTTCGCCCTGGAGCTGCACCTGATCGAGCAATGGTTCGAGCAGGGCGATGCGCTCGAAGGCGTGCGCGCGTTGCTGGTGGACAAGGACCGTGCGCCGCGCTGGAACCCGCCGACCCTGGCCGACCTGCCCGCACAGCGCGCTCAGCATTTCTTCGAAGGGTTCTCGCCGGAGAGTCGGCCCTGGGCACGACACGGCGGCTGCTGGTAGCGCTCCGCTACAGCAACCACGCCAGGATCGCCGGCAGCAGGATGAACGACAAGGCGGTGGAACACATCACCAGATTGGCCACCTGCTCCGGGGATTGGTTGGCACGGATCGCCAGCAAGTAATTGAACACGGCCACCGGCATGGCCGACTGCATGATCAGTACGGCCTGCTCGAGCGGTTGCAGCGCCAGTGCCTGCCCGATACCCCAGCCCACCGCCGCGCCCAGGACGATGCGCAGCCCGCCCAGCAACAGCCCGCTGCCGACCTGGCGCAGGCGCAGGCTGGCCAGCGACACCCCCAAGGTCAGCAGCATCAACGGTATGGTCATGCCGCCGAGCAGATCGACGGTATTGGCCAGCCAGCGCGGCAGGTGCAGGTCGAAGAAGATCACCGGCAGCGCCAGCACCAGGCTGATCACGATGGGGTTGCGCACCAGCGACCTGAACGAGGCAGCGCCGCCCGACAGCACGATGCCCAAGGTGAACTGGAACGTCGACAAGGTGAGGAAGAACGCCACGGCCAGGGCCAAGCCCGAATCGCCGAAGGCATACAGGCTGATCGGCAAGCCCATGTTGCCGGTGTTGGGGAACATGAACGCCGGTACCAGCACCCGCCAGTGCCTGCCGGTCAGGCGACTGATCGCCCACCCCAGCACGCCCATGACCGCCAGCCCGGCGGTGCAGGCCAGGGCCATGCTGGTGAAGGCCTGGGGGTCGAGGTGGGTGCGGCTGAGGGTGGACAGCACCAGGCAGGGCGTGCCGATGTTCATCACCAACCGGGCGACGAACGCAGTGGGGTAATCGGTCCCGCTGCGAATCCAGGCGAACCCGAGCCCGGCGACGATGAACACGGGCGAGAGGATGGCGATCAGCGAAGCCAGCATGGCAAAGTCTCTTCCTGGAAACCGCTCATCCTAGGACGTGACCGCCTGCCGCGGCAACCGATTCGCAGCCAAGGCATGGCAAGGCGCTATCTGCGGCATCCGGTCGCACCGCAGTCAGGCGAAAAACACCGTTCACCCCATCCCCTTGCAGGCGCGATTTGGCCTAGAATCCGCGCACCTTTCCAGCGGCTTCCCACAGCCTCGACCGGCCCCTTCTCGGTCTTCGTCCTGAAGACACCGGGTGCTTCTGGACAGGCGTCTGTCTGCCCATTTCATTTGAGGTCTGTATGTCTCCGCATCTGCTGGCGATGGCGCTGGCACCGCTGCTCGGGTTGTTCATCGTCGGTCTCGGCTATGGCTTCCTGTCGTCCCTCACCACCTTGCGCCTGGATGCCGCGGGTGAATCGGCCACCATGATCGGTATCGTCTCGTCGGCCTATTTCATCGGCCTGACCTTGGGCGCGCTGTTCAACGACCGGCTGATCCTGCGCATCGGCCACATCCGCGCTTACAGCAGCTTCGCCTCGCTGATCGCCGTGACCATCCTGCTGCAAAGCCTGTTCTACGACCCCTGGGCCTGGGCCGTGCTGCGCCTGATCGGCGGCTGGGCCACGGTCGGGGTGTTCCTGGTGATCGAAAGCTGGCTGCTGCTGGCGGCGGCCCCGAAGGTGCGCGGGCGCCTGCTGGCGCTGTACATGATCGCGCTCTACGGCTCGGGCATGCTGGGCCAGCTCAAGCTGGGCGCGCTGGCCGGCTGGGGCGACACCGCCCCGTTCATGGTCGCGGCCATGCTGGCGTCGCTCTCGGTGGTGCCGATCGTGATCCTGCCCCGCGCCTCGCCGCTGCTGGAGAAGGTCGAGCCGCTCAAGCCGCGCCAACTGCTGGGCGTGACCCCGACCGGCCTGATCGGCTGCTTCGGCTCAGGCGTGGCCATCGCGGCGGTCTATACCCTGCTGCCGCTGTACCTGCAACGCATCGGCATGGACATCACCGAGGTCGGGCACATGATGGCCTGCGCCATCCTGGGCGCCATGGTGCTGCAATACCCGGTCGGACGCTGGTCCGACCGTCGCGACCGGCAGACCGTGCTGATCGCCCTGGGCAGCCTGTGTGTGGTCCTGTCGCTGGCGATCCTGGTCATGCCGCCCTCGCCTTACCTGCTGATGGGCGCGCTGTTCCTGCTCGGCGGTGGCATCTTCGCAATCTATCCGGTCGCCGTGAGCCATGCCGCCGACCGTGCACCGGCCGAGGAACTGGTGCCGATGATCCAGGGCCTGCTGCTGATCAACTCGCTGGGCTCGGCGATGAGCCCGCTGGCGATCTCCTCGGTCATGAACCGCTTCGGCGAGGCCGGGCTGTTCTGGGCCTTCGCGGGCATCAACGCGGCCATGGTGGCGTTCTTCCTCTGGCGCCGGACTGAGCGGCCTGCGCCCTTGGCATCGTCGCCGTTCACCCCGGCGACGACCTCCTCGTTCACCGGTGCCGAGCTGCGCGTGACCGAAGACCTGATGCACGCGGCCATGGAGCACGGCGAGCCTGCCGGTGCCGACGAACCGGCAGCCCCTGCGCCGGCGCAGGAAACCGAGCGCGAGACACGCCGGGAGAACGCCGACCTCGTCGGTTGACCCGAGGGCTGTCCCAGAGCGCTGGTCGTTCAGGGTGTGATGAATATCGAAGGGCGGACGGCGGACGGCACGAAAACTGTCTACCGTATGAGAAACGGGGGCAGGCACGTGCAGCCTGTCCGCCCTACGATCATCATCGGAGATGTCGCCCTCATGAAATCCATCTTGCCTTCCTGCGTGATCGCCTTGACCTTCGCTGCCAGCACCATCGCCCATGCCGATTCGCTGAGGATCGAGTCAGCGTCGTTCGACAGTGGTGATGAACTGCCCCTCGAGCTGGTGGGCAAGGGGCCGTCGTGCGGCGGTGGCAAGGACTGGTCGCCTGCGGTGCGCTGGTACGACCTGCCCGAGGGCACCCGCTCGGTCGCGCTGGTGATGGTCGACCCTGACGGCAACAAGGGCCTGGGGGTGGTGCACTGGGTGGCTTACAACATCCATCCAAGCATGCGCAAGCTGGATGCCGGCGCGGCGCGGTTCAACTCCACCTCGCTGACCATCGGGCGCAACTCCACCGGCGCCGAAACCTACCGTGGCCCATGCCCGCCGGAGAATGACAATCCCCATCACTACGTGCTGACGCTGATCGCCACTGATCTGAAGCCGGGTGAACTGTCCTCCGGGCTGGATCGGGAGGGTTTGATGAAGGCATTGAAAGGGCACGCGTTGGGGGCGCAGAGTCTGGTGGGGACGTATGGACAGTGAGGGTCGGGATGAGCGTTCGGGCTGCTTCTTTTTGAGCGAACCGTTTTCTTTGCTCCCCGGTCTGCGCGCCTACTAGACCTGATCACGGCCGATCCCTAATTGAACTGCATTGTTGATCTGTCGGGTCGACACATCCCCATGTGGGAGTCCATCCGCTGCCTTGGCGCCGGCTGTCGCGCAGAGAACTGACGATAGCTGGCAGGATCCAGAGCTTCATTGCTAACTGATTTTAGGGCCGCCTTGCGGCCCATCGCGGCACAGGGGCCGCTCCTACACCCGTAGTCCCACCGCGGGGTTGCAGGCTATCGCGGTCACCTGTGGGCGGCCCCTGCCGGGGCGCCGGACCGGCCGCGATTGGGCCCGCAGGACCCACAAAATCCTGAAATTATTCCTTTTAAAATCAACAAGATATTTTATTTTCTCTGAGAGCGGGCTTGCCCGCGATGCAGGCGGTGACGGACCTGACGCTATCGCGGGCAATCCCACACAGTAACCTCGATGGCCTGCATCAACGCGGTGGGGCTACGGGTGTAGGAGCGGCCCCTGTGCCGCGATTGGGCCCGCCAGGGCCCACATTAGCACTTGGCAGAAACCATAGAATCTCCCACAAGGTCCGCGACAGCCGGTCTTATTACGCATGGGCAAGGCATGGCCGTGGCCGAGCGATCCTGGAGATCGATCAGCAATGAAGCCCCTGTGCCCCGCCAGCCATCGTCATGTGCCCTGCACTGCTGCCGTTCACAACGCTCGCCGCCTTCTTCTGCCGATCGGGCTCACCAGCACGCGCCAGCGCTCGACCCGGTCGGCGCGCTCGCGTAGGCTGCGCTGTCTTTCGACGACCCCACGCACAAGGAATGCCCATGGCCAACCTCACATTCAAGCCCGATGCCGACCCTGAATCCATTTCCTCCGATGTGGCCGGTTTCGGCGACCTGCTGGTGACCACCCAGATCCCGACCCGCGCCGATGGCAGCCTGGAGCTGGGCAGCATCACCGCGCAGAGCGAATGCACCCTGCAAGCGTTGAAGGAGGCCCTGGAAGGGGCCGGCAGCTCGCTGGGCCGCGTGCTGCACCTGACCATCTACCTCACCGACATGGCCGACCGCGCCGCCTTCAACGAGGTGTACCAGCGGTTCTTCAAGAAACCGTGGCCGGTCCGGGCCGCCGTCGGTGTCGCCGCGCTGGCCGTACCGGGCATGCGTGTCGAAGTCACGGCGATGGCGGCCAAAGGTTGAAGACACCGGTGTTTGCAGTACGTCGTGTCAAAGCGTCTTCGTTCAAGTACTCGCCCCTGCCCTCTGTGCTGCTGTGCAGCCTGGCGACCTGTCTCCAGGCCCAGGCGGCACCGGTCAGTGAATTGGAACCGCTGGTGGTGACCGGCAGCGCCGCGCCAGCGGGCAGTTTCGACCTGCCGTTCTCGATCGATACCGTGGAGCGTGCCCAGTTCGCCGACGGGCAATTGGGTGTCAACCTGTCCGAGGCCCTGTCGCGCGTACCGGGGCTGGTGGTGCAGAACCGGCAGAACTACGCCCAGGACCTGCAGATCTCCTCGCGCGGCTATGGCGCGCGTTCGGCCTTCGGCATTCGCGGACTGAAGCTGATCAGCGACGGGATCCCGGCCAGCACCCCGGATGGCCAGGGGCAAGCCTCGTCGCTCAACCTCGACGTGGCCGAGCGCATCGAGGTGCTGCGCGGCCCGGCCTCCACCCTGTACGGCAGCAACGCGGGCGGCGTGATCCAGATGTTTTCCCGCGACGGTACAGGCCCCGGCACCCTCGGCGCCGAGACCTTGATGGGCAGCGACGGGTTCGCCAAGCAGCACGTGCAGGCCGAAGGTGGCAGCGAGCAGGCTGGCTTCCTGCTCGATGCCTCGCGCATGGACACCGACGGCTACCGCGACCACAGCGCCGCGCGCCGCGACCAGACGTTCGCCAAAGGGCATTTCAAGCCGGACGCCGACAGCCGCATGGCGGTGATCTTCAGCAGCCTCGAACAGCACGACACCCAGGACCCCCTGGGCCAGACCTGGGCCGGCTACCGCCAGGATCCGCGCTCGGTCGCCTCCAATGCGCGCCTCTACGACACGCGAAAGAGCATCGACCAGCAGCAGCTGGGCCTCAACTACGAGCGCTACATCGGCGACGCCACCCTGCAGGTCAACCTGTACAGCGGTCGACGCCAGGTGGTCCAGTACCTGTCGATCCCGCCCAAGGCGGCAGCCAACCAACGCGGCGGTGGCGTCGTGGACTTCGACCGGGCCTACCACGGCGGCACATTGCGCTGGATCCAGCCGATCGCGGCGGCGCCTGGCGCCTTGACCGTCACGGCGGGCCTGGACTACGACCGCAGCCAGGACGACCGACGGGGCTACCAGAACTTCGTCGGCCCCACCCTGGGCATCAAGGGTGAACTGCGCCGTGACGAAGTGGACACCGCCACCCGCCTCGACCCCTACCTGCAAGCCCACTGGGAATGGCAACGCTGGACGCTCGAAACCGGCATCCGCTACAGCACCCTGGACATGGACGTGGCCGACCACTACCTGGCCAACGGCGATGCCAGTGGCTCCCGGCGCTACCGACGGGCGACGCCGTCGTTGTCGGTGCTGTACGCCTTCACCCCCGACCTGCACGGTTACCTGAGCATTGGTTCGGCCTTCGAAACGCCCACCCAGGCAGAGATGGCCTACGCACCGGGCCAGGTCGAGGGCTTCAACTTCGACCTGCAGCCTGCCACCAGCCTGCAATACGAAGCCGGCCTCAAGGCCCGCCTGGGTGAGGCCACCCGGATCAACGCGGCGCTGTTCGAGATCAGGACCCGGGACGAGGTGGTGGTCGACAGCGCCCAGGACGGGCGCACCAGCTACCAGAACGCCAGCAAGACCTTGCGCCGGGGCCTGGAACTCAGCGTACAGAGCGATCTGACGGCGCAATGGCAGGCCCGACTGGCCTATACCCTGCTGCAGGCCACGTACCAGGACGACGTGCTCACCGGCAGCAACCGGATCGAGCGTGGCAACCGCCTGCCTGGCGTGCCGCGCAGCAGTCTGTTCGGCGAACTGGTCTGGAAGCCGCGATCAGGCGTGAGCCTGGGCCTGGAAGGCCAGTACCGCAGCCGGGTGTTCGTCGAGGACAGCAACAGCGAGCGCGCAGCACCTGGCTACACGGTATTCAACGGGCGGGTGAGGCTGGATCAGCAGGTCGGCCCCTGGGCCTTCCACCAGACCGTGCGCCTGGACAACCTGCTGGACCGCCAGTACGTCGGTTCGGTGATCGTGGGGGATGGTAATGGTCGTTACTACGAGGCGGCGCCAGGCCGTTCCTGGTACGCCGGCGCGGGCGTGACCTACCAGTTCTGAAGAGAGGGGCGCAGGGGCATATGTCTGCCCTTGCGCCCGAGGCCACTACCCTTCCAGCACCTTGTCCAAGGTCAGCGGGAAGTCGCGCAGCCGCTTGCCGGTCGCATGGCAGATGGCATTGGCCACCGCCGCAGCGACCCCGACGATGCCGATCTCGCCCACGCCCTTGGACCCCAGCGCGTTGACGATCTCGTCCGGCTCATCGACGAAGATCACCTCGATGTCGCCGATGTCGGCGTTCACCGGGATGTGGTACTCGGCCAGGTTGTGGTTCATGTATCGACCCAGCGCATGGTCGGTGTGCGTCTCTTCCTGCAAGGCCATGCCCAGCCCCCACACCACACCGCCCAGGATCTGGCTGCGTGCGGTCTTGGGGTTGATCACCCGCCCGGCGGCGATGGCGCTGACCACCCGCGTGACGCGGATCGTGCCCAGGTCCTCGTCGATCTGCACTTCCACGAAGACCGCCGAATGGCTCGCCGTGGAGAAGCCTTCGCGGCGGGCACTGGGCTCGCTGTCGATCAACGCCTCGCGGGCCTCCTCCGGCATCTGCCGCAGCACGTCGCCCAGCGCCAGGCGCTGCTCGCCGACCCACACCTGCTGGCCATCGATGGCGAAGGACTCGGCCCCGAACTCGCCGAGTTCCGGGTGCTGGTCGCGCACGGCCTGAATGAGCTTGGTACGCAGCACCTCGCACACCTGACGCACGGCCGAACCGACCGAGGACACGGTGAACGAGCCGCCCTGCAACGGCGCGGTCGGCAGCGAGGAATCGCCCAGCTTGAAGGTGACCTGCTCAGGCGCCATGCCCATGGCATCCGCAGCGATCTGGGTCATCACGGTGTAGGTACCGGTGCCGATGTCGGTGGTGGCGCTGCTGACCGTCAAGTGACCGTCGAGGTCCAGACAGGCCTTGGCACTGGCCTTCATCTGCATGGCTTCCCACACGCCACCGGCCATGCCCCAGCCGATACGCTGGCGGTTTTCGAGGCGGCTGGCAGGCTTCGGATCACGCTTGGCCCAGCCAAAGGCTTCGGCGCCCTGGCGATAGCACTCCAGCAGGGCCTTGCTCGTGTACGGCTTGCCCTCGTTGGCATTGGTGTCAGTGAAGTTGACGGTCCGCAGCTCGACCGGATCGATACCGACCGCCGTGGCCAGCTCGTCCATGGCGCATTCCAGGCCGATCAGCCCCAGGGCCGCACCGGGGGCACGCATGTCCAGCGGGGTGTAGACGTCCAACGGTGCCAGCTTGTAGCCGAAACGCACGTTGTCGCAGCGGTAGAGCATGCCGCTCCACTCCACCACGTGTTCGGAAAAGTCTTCGAAGCGTGACGTCTGCCCGGTGGCATCGTGGGAGATGGCCTGCAAGTGCCCCTGGGCGTCGGCGGCCAGGCGCAGACGCTGCTGGGTGCGTGGGCGATAGCCGAAGGTGAACATCTGCTGACGGGTCAGCACGACACGCACCGAACGCTTGAGCTGCAGCGCCGCCATGACTGCCAGGGGAAGCTGGTACTGCGGGCGCAGACCGGAGCCGAAGGCACCGCCGACGTAGGCGGCCAGCACCCGCAGCTTGTCTTCGGGGATACCGAACACCGTGTGCAGGTAGGTGCGGCAGTTCTGTGTGCCCTGGGTCTTGTCGTGCACCTCCAGGCTGCCGTCGGGCTTGTAGATCACCGTGGAGGCATGGGGCTCCATCGGGTTGTGGTGTTCGATTGGGGTGGTATAGGTCGCATCGACCTTGAACGGGGCGCTGGCGAACGCCTGCTCGAAATGACCCCGTGCCTTGGGCAGCTCGGCGGGCGCGTCATGAGCACGCTCGAGCGACGACAGCAAGTCCGTTTCGTGGGGCTCGGCATCGATCTCGATACGGATCAGCGAGCCCGCGTAGCGCGCCAGTTCGAGGCTCTCGGCCACCACCAGTGCCAGCGGCTGGCCGCTGTAGAGCACACGGCTGTTGTACAAGGGGCGGAACGGTGAGCCGTCGGCGGCATCGTCATCGCTGTACTGCTCGTCCTCGCCTGCCAGCCGTGGCCGGTTGCGGTGGTGCAGCACGTCGATCACGCCCGGCACCTTCAGCGCTGCCTCGCAGTCGATGTGCCGTACACGGCCACGGGCCACGTGGCTGGACACGACACTGCCGTAGAGCAGACCGTCCTGGGGAAACTCGGCGGCATAGCGGGCCTTGCCGGTGACTTTCGCCGGGCCGTCGACGCGATCCAGTGGGCGGCCACAGGCCAGTTCGACAGGTTTCATTGAGCGCCCCCTTCAGCGGCAGTGGTCAGTGCCCGGACGATGGCCCGGTGCGCCAGCTCGATCTTGAATGCATTCTGCGACAGCGGCTGTGCCCCTGCCAGCAGGTGCGACGCCAAGGCGGCATAGGTCTGCGCGTTGGCAGGCTGGCCACGCACGGCCTCTTCCGCTGCAGCCTGACGCCACGGTTTGTGCGCCACGCCGCCCAGGGCGACACGCACGTCGTGGATCCTCCCATCCTTCACGTCGAGGGCAGCCGCCACGGAAATCAGGGCGAACGCATAGGAGGCGCGGTCACGCACCTTGACGTAGCTGACGTGTTGCCCGAACGGCACCGCAGGCAGCTCGATGCCGGTGATCAATTCACCCGTCTTCAAGTGGTTGTCGTATTGCGGCGTGTCACCGGGCAGGCGGTGGAAGTCGGCAAAGGCGATCTGCCGCTCACCCTGCGGGCCGTGCACGTGCACGATGGCCTCCAGGGCGGCCAGGGCCACGCACATGTCCGACGGGTGCACGGCGACGCAGGCGTCGCTGGCGCCCAGGATGGCATGGGCACGGTTCAGGCCGTCGCGGGCCGGGCAGCCGCTGCCAGGCTCGCGCTTGTTGCATGGCACGGCGGTGTCGTAGAAGTAGTAGCAACGGGTGCGCTGCAGCAGGTTGCCGCCGGTGCTGGCCATGTTGCGCAGCTGGGGCGAGGCACCGGCCAGGATCGCCTGGGACAGCAGCGGGTAGCGCTGCTCGATCACGGGGTGCCAGGCCAGGTCGGCATTGCTTTCCAGCGCCCCGATCCAGACGCCGCCCTGTTCGGTCTCGCGCACGCCCCGCAGTGCGTCCAGGCCATTGATGTCGACCAGCCGTTCGGGCCGCTCGACGTTCTCCTTCATCAGGTCGACCAGGTTGGTCCCGCCGGCGATGTAGCGGCTGTTGGCGTCCGCCAGTCGAACCGCTTGCTCGATGCTGCCGGGCTTTTCATAGGCGAACGGGATCATGAGGCACGCCCCCCGTGGATCAGCGGCAAGGCTTCGGTCACGGCCTCGATGATGTTGCTGTAGGCCCCGCAGCGGCACAGGTTGCCGCTCATGTGCTCCTGGATCTCGGCACGGGTACGGGCCTTGCCCTCGTGGGCCAGCCCCAGGGCCGAGCAGATCTGGCCAGGCGTGCAGTAGCCACACTGGAAGGCGTCATGGCGAATGAATGCCTCCTGCAACGGGTGCAGTTGGTCGCCCTCGGCCAGCCCTTCGATGGTGGTCAACTGGTCGCCATCGCACATCACGGCCAAGGTCAGGCAGGCGTTGACCCGCTTGCCGTTGCGCAGCACGGTGCATGCGCCACACTGGCCGTGGTCGCAGCCCTTCTTGCTGCCGACCAGGTCGAGCTGGTCGCGCAGCAGGTCCAGTAAGGTGATCCAGGGCTGCACCTGCACATGGTGGGCCTGGCCATTGATGGTCAGGCTGATCGCCTGGCCCGGTGAAGCGGCGTGCGACGCCGGATTGAACTCGCTCATGGGAAACAGTCTCACGGTGGATAGGCGAATGTGCAGTCAGCTGCATCTTCCAGATACGACCGGAGCGTTTGGCCATGTGTTCAGAGCAAATCATCCCGAAGACCGGCGGTTGCGCCGGGTTGGTACTGGCCGCCGGGTTCGGACGGCGTTTCGGCACCGACAAGCGCCGCGCCCGCCTGAGCGACACGCAGACGTTGCTGGCAGCGACCTTGGTGCGTGCGGGGGCAGTCTTCGAGGCTCTTTGGGTCGTGCTGCGCGAAGACGACGATGCCCAGGTACTTGGGATTCCCGAGGGCGTCTCGATCATCCGCAGCCCTCACGCCGACCGTGGCATGGGCGCCAGCCTGGCTGCGGGCATCGAACATTTGCTGGAGGTGTCGAGTGCAGACAGCGCTGCGATTCTGCTGGGTGACATGCCGTGGATCGCCGAGACGACGCTGCGCACGTTAAGTGCTCAGGCCGGCTCCTCGCGCATCGTGCTGCCCTGGCATACCGGTGAGCGCGGGCAGCCGGTCATCTTCGGCCGACAGTTCTGGCCTGCCCTGGCCACCTTGCACGGAGACCAGGGCGGCAAGGCCGTGATTGCCGAGCATCGACAGGCTTGCCTGCATGTGCAGGTGGAAGACACAGGCATCGTGCGCGATGTCGATGTGGCTGCCGACCTGGTGGGTGCCCGACAGCACTGACATCGCTCAGGAGGCTGCGGGCTGCAAGCCGACAGCTTGCAGCTCGCCGCTATCGCCTCACTCCGTAGGGTCCTCGGTGTCCACATACTCCGGCACCTTGGCCAACGGGAACTTGCGCTGCTGATCACGTCGGGCATGGGGCTTGGACGCCAGCGGTTCGAGACGCTGTGGCGTGCCCGTCTCGAGGGCGCGCTCGATGGCCTCGATCACGCGCACGTCGCGCCAGCCCTCCTCGCCGCACGGTTCGACCGGCAGGTTCTGCAGGATGCAGTCGGAGAAATAAGCCGTCTCGCCCGCGAACTGGTCGACCACCGGGAAGGTGTGCACCTTGGTGTCGTCGTCGAAGGTGGCGCGGTAGGCGATGCCGACCCCTTCGCCATAGCCGAAGCACGGCGACGCCTCGATTTCGCCCTGGGTGCCCAGTAGCTGGAAACGCTCGGAGCTGGGCAAGGTATAACTGACGGTGAACTGGGCCAGGCGTTCGTCCGGGAAGCGCAGCGACACCGTCACCGTGTCCCAGGTGTTGATCTCGCTGCCGGGAGAGTGCACGCCCACCGCGCTCACTTCGATCGGCTCTGCGTTGAACAGCTGGCGCACCATGTTCAAGGGGTACGGCCCCATGTCCGGCACCGGGCCGGCAGCGAAGCCGCACTGGGCGCGGTGGTTGCTCGGGCGCACGGTCTGGGTGAAGGTGGAGGTGAACAGCCGGGCATCGCCGAAGTCACCCTTGTTGACGCGCTCGACCATGTCCAGCGTGCCGGGTTCGGCATGCAACCGGTAGGCGATCATCAGCTTGGCCCCCGAACGCTCGGCCGCGGCGTTCATCTGCTCGCAGTCTTCCAAGGTGGCGGCCATGGGCTTTTCCAGCAGCACGTGGATACCGGCCTCGAGGGCCGGCACCACGAACTCGGTATGGCGGAAGTTCGGCGTGGCGACATAGACCGCATCGATCTCACCGGACTGCAACAGGTCGGGGAACTGCTCGTAGGTGTAGCTTTTCAGGCCATACAGCCCGGCCAGCTTGTCGGCCTTTTCAGGGTCGCCGGTCACCAGGGCCGTCATTACGGAGTTGTCGGTCTGGCCCACGCCTGGCATGAAGGCCCCCTGGGAGATCGATCCACCGCCAACGACCGCGTAACGGATCTTGCCATCTGAATTAGGCATGTGCTGCTCCTTCGTCATAGGATGTAAGGCTCTAGGGATGTGGGCAAATGCGGGCCGGGCGAGTTCAGAAATTCTCACCCCGCGCCTGGCCTGCCTTCGGCGTCACCACCAGGAAAAGAACCGTTACGAGGCTGATTTTTCGTTCGCGCCCTGATGATTCAGGCTGCGCACGCGATTCTTCATCCGCCCGTAAGCGCCTCTCATGCCAAGGAAGCTACATGCCCGCGTTGCCACGTTGCCCGACCCCTCGCCTCGCCTGTTTCGCCACCCTCCTGTGCACGACGGCCCTGCTGGTCGGCGGCTGTCAGTCTCGACCCAACCCGCCCCCTTCCGCTACCGACCTTGCCGCGGCCGACCTGTTCACGCGCCATACCCAGACGATCCTGATGCGCGACATGGCCCACGCCAATGTCCGCAACCTGCCAGGCGTGGTGCGCCTGAAGATCCGTCTGGCCGCCGACAACAGCACCACGGGGGTGTGACCTGCAGCCCGTCGATCGGGTGCGCGATGCGTCGCTGCTGCTGGCCGCCAATCGGACCGGCAAGTCGGCCAGTTCCGCCGCGCTCAGGCGTGTGGTGCTCGATCAATGCTGGAAGAGTGTGTATCCGCTCGTACCGCCAGCCCTGCGCGAGGCAGACGGCACGGTCGAGATCGTGGCTCCGCTGGTGATGCTGCCGGCCAACTGGACCTGAGCCAAGTGCCGGACCTGGCGCGCGATGACGACGGCCGAATCGCCGGTACGGTACAGCTGGACTATGCGCCCTGGAGCGTCGGTCGCCCTTGAGGGCCGCAGGCGCCGACCTCGAGTCGGCGCACGCTGGGCGCGCATGCGACACCGCCGGTCGCTGTCAGGCATGGACCTGTTCCGGACCCTGCTCCTATGATGGTTCGCGCCCGCTGGCCCGGTAATCCTGCCCTGGCCGGCGCGTTTCCAATAACAAGCACACCCCTCCTTCCTTACCACTGCCTCACTGATCCGTCTCATCACAACAACACGCCCCAGGCCCTCGCCGGCCCATGGCATGCACAAGAATCGGGAGAGCACACACATGTCCACCCTCCATGACGTACCACCGGCCACCTTGCGCCGGGTCATCGCCGCGGCCGCCGTCGGCAATTTCGTCGAATGGTTCGACTTCGCCGTCTACGGCTTTCTCGCCACGTTGATCGCCAGCCAGTTCTTCGCCAGCGGCGACGCCAGCGTGGCCTTGCTCAAGACCTTCGCGGTCTTCGCCGTGGCCTTCGCCCTGCGCCCTCTGGGCGGCATCGTCTTCGGCGCGCTGGGTGATCGACTGGGCCGCAAGCGCATCCTGTCGCTGACCATTCTGATGATGGCCGGCTCGACCACCTTGATCGGCCTGCTGCCGACCTACGCGAGCATCGGCATCCTGGCGCCGATCCTGCTGACCCTGGCGCGCTGCATCCAGGGCTTCTCCGCCGGCGGTGAGTATGCCGGAGCCTGCGCCTACCTGATGGAGCACGCACCGCGCGACCGTCGTGCGTTCTATGGCAGCTTCGTCCCGGTATCGACCTTCTCGGCCTTCGCCTGCGCCGCGGTGTTGGCCTATGGCCTGGAAGCGAGCCTGTCGAGCGAGGCGATGGCCAGCTGGGGCTGGCGCATTCCCTTCCTGATCGCCGCGCCCCTGGGCATCGTGGGCCTGTACCTGCGCTGGCGCATGGAGGAGACCCCGGCGTTCCGCGAAGCCATGAGCGAAGGCAAGGTGAGCGAACATTCACCGCTCAAGGACACGCTGCGCCACCATGGCCGTGCCATGCGCAACCTGGGTGCGTTCATCTCGCTCACGGCGCTGTCGTTCTACATGTTCACCACCTACTTCTCGACCTACCTGCAACTGGTCGGCAACCTGACCCGCGCGCAGTCGCTGCTGGTCTCGACCGTGGCGCTGCTGTTCGCCGCACTGGCCTGCCCCCTGGCCGGGGCATTCTCCGACCGCGTGGGCCGACGCAAGACCATCGGCTTCACCTGCCTGTGGGTGATGCTCTGCGTATTCCCGGCCTACTGGCTGGCCAGTTCCGGGTCGGTGGCGGCGGCGATCGTCGGCGTGATCCTGCTGGCCATCGGTGCGCTGCTCAGTGGCGTGGTCACCGCCGCCCTGCTCTCGGAAACCTTCCCGACGCGCACCCGCTATACCGCTTCGGCGATCACCTACAACGTGGCCTACACCCTGTTCGGCGGTACCGCGCCGCTGGTGGCGACCTGGCTGATCAGCGCGACGGGTAGCAGCCTGGCACCGGCGTTCTATCTGGTGGTCATTGCGTTGGTGGCGATGGCCGGCGGTCTTGGGCTACCGGAGACGTCGCGAATCTCGCTGCACGATGAGGTGGGCGGTAGCGACGAGAAGACAGGATGGATGAAAGGACGGCCCGTGCCCTGAAGGCAGGCCCAGACCGCGCCTGAACGCAGACGCGGCCTTGCGACGCCGAAGGCGCCCAAGGCCGCGCTGAATCAGGTCAGACGGGCGTGGTGTCGTTGCTGGCGAAGCCGGAGGCCCTCAGGCCGCCGCCGCGCCGAACACGTAGCGATAGCCGTTGCAGAAGGCCTGCCACTCGGCCTCCTGCCACCCCGAGCGACGCTTGACCTGCCTCAGGTCATGCCGACTGGCCTTCTTGGCCGTCATGCGCTTGCGGGCCTTTTCGAAGTCCAGCAAGGCAACCTTGATACCCGGCTGGCGCGCATCGATGAACACGTGCTTGGTGTACAGGCAGCCATGCTGCCAGCGCCCCAGGTTCAGCTTCGCCAGCGTACGCCCGTAGGCTTCCAGGATTTCGTGGTGAAGCGCGTGCCCCACCGTCCTGTCCAGCCCTTGCGCGTAGAAGTCTTCCAGCGACATGTAGCCTTCCAGGGCACCGGTCACCATTACCGCCTGCCATTCTCCCGCCTGCTTGTGCACGTCGCTGTACACCAGCGACGGGGTTGTCACGCCCAGGGCGCCGGCGGCACGGATGGCCTTGACCTCACGGGCGACCGTCGGATAGCCGAAGGGATGCAGCAGGCTTCGGTAGATGTGGCCTACCTGCTGCTTCTTGTAGAACGTCAGGCCACCGAGGGCGACGCGCAAGACCCCGCTTTCCCCCCCCCGGCGCACGTTCGGCGGTTCGACCCACTCGCCTGGCGCGCTCAGGATGTCCTTGACCGGCGGGCAGGGAAGTCCTGGCTCGGTCGTCATATCGTGTGTCATCAGAACCTCTGCCCGGTCAGGACATCTGCAATTTTTATTGAAAACGGCCCACTATCGGCTCGGCCGCAGCCTTTGACAAGCGCTCGAGGGGTCTGGTTTCCTGGTCGCGCGTCACCGCAGGGTGGACAGCCATCGTGGTGAGCGCTCTGGAATGGCCCTCTGTGTAGATTCTGCAAGTTCGATCGCAGTCGGTCCGGCAGACGAGAGCTGGCAGGATCCGGGGTCCTGTTATCCACTCAGGGCTGACAGGCCTGCATTCGACCTATCGCCATGGGTCAGCGCTTTACCGACGCTAATCGCGGGCAAGCCCGCTCCCACAGGCGGCTTTGCCGGCATGGGGCTGCCTGCTTGGAATGGACTTTGCCCCATGCGACTGCCTGCTTGAAATGGGTACCTGCGGGAGCCCGCCCGCCGCCTTGGTGCCGCGCTGTCGCGCATAGAACATGACGATAGTTGGCAGGGTCTGGGGCTTTATTGCTGATCGATTTTAGGGCCGCTTTGCGGCCCATCGCGGCACGGGGGCCGCTCCTACACCCGTAGCCCCACCGCGAGGTTGCAGGCTACCGCGGTCACTGTGAGCGGCCCCTGCCGGGGCGCCGGGCCAGCCGCGGTTGGGTCCGCAGGGCCCACGAATTTCTTAATCATTTGCTTTAAAAGCAAAAAGATATTTTATCTTGCTGGTCATCGCCCTGTTCTCTGCATGACAGCGCGGCACCAGGGTGACGCTTGGACGCCTACAAAGTCGGACTGCACGACAGCGCCTGGCGCGCGCACGGGCTGGCCGCTGAAGACCTGCACTGCGTATAGTGAACGGCCTTGCGGCGGCCACTGAGCCTTCGCTCATGTTCCCGGACGGCCTGCATCGAGCAGGCTGCCCTCACGAAGGAGATGACATGGACACGCTGGGCATCCTGGGCGTCGGCGAACTGACCGAGACGGTGGTACGCGGTCTTCGCCGCAGTGGCTACACCGGCACCCTCCTGCTGTCCCCGCGCAACGCCGAACGTGCGGCCACGCTGGCCGAGCAGGAAGGCTGCCAGGTCCTGGACAGCAACCAGGCCGTGGTCGACGCGGCCGATCTGGTGATCCTCGGCGTACGGCCCGATGCGCTGGACACGGTGGCTGCGCAGGTACGACTGCGTGAAGGCCAGCCGCTGGTGTCGCTGCTGGCAGGTGTGGACCTGGCGCGCCTGCAACAAGCCTTCCCGAGCGGGCGCTGCCTGCGGGGGATGTTGTCCTATGCGGCGCAGCACACCGCCACCACCGTCGCACTCTGTCCGCCGGACGAGCAAGTGCAAGCCGTGCTCGAACCGCTGGGGACACTGGTGGCGCTGAGCGATGAGCCGGCCTTCGAGCTGGCCACCGTGGCGGCATGCATGAATGGCTGGTTCTATTTCCTGCTGAACGACCTGCAGCGCTGGTTCCTCGACCAGGGCCTGCCCGCCGAACAGGCCCGGGCGCTGGTGCTGGGCAACCTGGACGACTGTCTTACCAGCGTCCGCGCCCAGCCCGAACGTTCGCTCCAGGCATTGGGCGAGGCGATCGCCACGCCCGGCACCTTCACCGCACAGGGCCTGGCCGTGCTGCAGGCACCTCCTTCGGCACTGAACTGGGACGCTGCTTTCGAGCGCGTGCTGGCGGGGCTGGTGGGCAAGCGGTGAGCCGCAAGCAGTGTGGTGCCTGGGCGTGTGCATGACAGGCATCGACTGCTCCACCACGTCAGGGCCATGACGCCGCCCTGAGCCGGTGCAGACGACGCAAGAGCCGCACCCCCTCGCAGCCTTCGGCAAACGCTACAGCGTGCCGCTCGTAGCTGACGGCTTGTCGCTCACCCCTACCCCACCTACACTGGCCCTCTCCTTCCATTCCCAGGAGGCCGCCCCTCTGATCCAGTCGGACCTGAACCTGTTCGGCCCGGCGCCACAGCACCTGGCGCCCTGTACGGTCCTGCTGCCGGGTTTTGCCCTGGACAGCGTCGAACCCTTGCTCGACGCCCTGCGCCCGGTGCTGCGTGCGGCGCCCTTTCGGCATCTGTACACCCCTGGAGGGCGGCGCATGGCCGTGGGTACCAGCAACTGTGGCGCGCTGGGCTGGGTCAGCGATGCCCAGGGCTACCGCTACACGCCCCTCGATCCGCTCAGCGGCCAGCCCTGGCCAGCCCTGCCACCGTTGCTGGTGGCGCTGGCCTCACGTGCGGCCGCCCTGGCCGGCTTCGACGGTTTCGTGCCGGATGCCTGCCTGATCAACCACTACCTGCCCGGCACGCGACTGAGCCTGCATCAGGACCGCGACGAGCAGGACTTCACGCAGCCGATCGTCTCGCTGTCGCTCGGGTTGCCAGCAGTCTTTGTCCTGGGCGGGTCGCAACGCGCCGATCGGGTCGCTCAGGTACCGCTGAGCCATGGCGATGTCTTGGTCTGGGGAGGCGAGGACCGGTTGCGCTTCCATGGTGTGTTGCCGATCAAGCCCGGGCACCACCCCCGCCTGGGCGAACGACGCATCAACCTGACCCTGCGCAAGGCGGGCTGATGGCGCGTTGGCACGCCGCCCCGCCATTCAGGCTCACTGCCGTCCTGCGGCCTGCTCGACCAGCAGCTTCCAGTTCAGCGCCTCCTGCCAGTCCGCCCCGAACGGCAGCTGCACCCACCACGGGTCTTGCCCGGCGGCCTGTACCTGCACGTTCAGCGTGAAACTGCGCGAGGTGCGGTCGGTCGTGGTGGTGGTCGAGCGCGACGTGCCCTTGCCGACCATGCCCATGTGCTTGTTGAACGCGAAGACATGACGCCGTCCGTGGGTGGTCGTGGTATGAGACGTACTCTGGCTGAAGGTCTTCTCGTCGACGTGAACCTGCTTGACCGCCTGCGGTGCGTCGATCAATACCTGCCGATCGCCCAGGTCACCGCCGGAAACGTAGAGCACCTGACGCTCTGGAAACACGCCGAGCATACGCCCGCTGCGGCAGACCCAGCGGTAGGCGCCCAGCGACTGGCTGGCCAGAAACGCCTTGCCGGCCTCCAGCTGTGCCGAACCCAGCGCCGCCTGAGCCCGCTCCAAGGCGCGCACCTGCGGACGCCAGAGCAGCGACAACGGCACGGCCAGCAACCACAGCAGGCACCAGATCAGCACCGCATAGATCGGCCCGCCGATGTAGTGGCCTTGCCAGACCCACTTGAGCAGCAGGTAGGCGCAGTAGGCGGTCTGCACGCCCATGAAGATCCGCATGACCTGGCCCTGGCGGCGCTGCAACTGCCGCTCGGCCTGGGCGACCTGCTCGTGGGCCGTGCTCAAGGAAGCGGCGGCGGGAAAGACGGTGATGGGCGAAGCAATCGAGGGAGAATCGGACATGGGCATCCTGCGCAAGGGAATGGGCGCCACGGTCGGCGCGTGGGCCGCACAGTCTATCGCAGGGCTTCATGCCTTGGCAGGGCGCACTGGCCGGTGACCGGGCGAATATAAAAAAGGCCGGGCGTGTCTCGTGGACAGGCCCGGCCTTGGACAGGCGTCCGAGGATCAGTGATCCATCTGTTCCTTGACGATCGCGCCCGAACGCGGGTCGATGTGGAACTCGTACTTCATGCCGTCGGCCTTGGTGCCCTTGCCTTCCCAATGACCGTCATCGATCTTGATTTCGGTGATGTGGCTGTAGCCAGCGCCTTTGGCGGCTTGCAGGGCCTGGTCGATGTCGACCTTCCAGTCGGCGCCGGGCTGATCGGCCCAGGCAGCGGTGGCGCCCAAGGAGCCCACCAGGGCCAGACCAGTGAACAGTCGAGTCAGTGCTTTCATCGGGAAACATCCTTTGTGTGTGAAGGTGATCTGTAGGACTGGCAGAACGCTACCGGGGTTCAGTCGCGGTCGAGGGCGTCTTCGCGGTGCATGGCCAGGTGGCCGGTCTTGTCGCTCTTGACCTCGTACTGCGGCTCATCGCTCGAACAGTGGCGCGTGCGCCCGGCGAACTCCACGTCACGGGTGTGCACCTTGGTCACCTTGCCGTGGATGACGCCGGCTTCGGAATTCCAGCGCACGGCATCGCCCACCTTGTATTTCGAACTCATCGCTCTCTCCCTGGCTCCGACGATGGAGCGGTCAGTGGCACCACACAACGGTCATGTGGCTCTGTTCAACTGAGTCCGGTGACGGGGGGAAGATTCCCTCGGGTCGAGGGTGGAAAGCGCTGGGCGGAGGATACCCGGTTCATGACGGGGCGCCCCCTGCGGGTCACTCGACGACCGCGCGGACGAAATGCGCGCTTCGCCCTTTCGATCTAGGCCGAGGGCAGGCACAATGCGCATCTTTTTTTGGCCGGCCTGGCCGGGAGGCCTGTGATGATCAAGACGCCGTACTACCTCATCGACAAGCAGAAGCTGCTGGTCAACCTGCAGAAGATCGCCTACGTGCGCGAGCAGTCCGGGGCCAAGGCCCTGCTGGCACTCAAGTGCTTCGCGACCTGGTCGGTGTTCGACCTGATGGAGCAGTACATGGACGGCACCACCTCGTCGTCGCTGTACGAGCTCAAGCTGGGCCGGCAGAAGTTCGCGGGCGAGACCCACGCCTACAGCGTGGCCTGGGCCGACGATGAAATCGACGAGATGCTCGAGCACTGCGACAAGATCATCTTCAACTCCATCGGCCAGCTGCAGCGCTACGCCGACGCGTCCGAGGGCAAGACCCGCGGCCTGCGCGTGAACCCTCAGGTGAGCAGCTCGGACTACCTGCTGGCCGACCCGGCGCGCCCCTTCAGCCGCCTGGGCGAATGGGACCCGGCCAAGATCGAGACCGTGATCGATCAGATTTCCGGCTTCATGTTCCACAACAACTGCGAGAACGGCGACTTCGGCCTGTTCGACCAGATGCTCACGCACATCGAGGAACGCTTCGGTCACCTGCTGCACAAGGTGCAGTGGGTCAGCCTGGGCGGCGGCATCCACTTCACCGGCGAAGGCTACGCGCTGGACGCGTTCTGCGAGCGGCTCAAGCGCTTCTCCGACACCTACGGCGTGCAGGTGTACCTCGAGCCCGGCGAAGCGGCGATCACCCAGAGCGCCTCGCTGGAAGTGACCGTGCTCGACACGCTGTACAACGGCAAGCACCTGGCCGTGGTCGACAGCTCCATCGAGGCGCACATGCTCGACCTGCTGATCTACCGCCTGGACGCCAAGATGGCGCCTTGCGATGGCGAGCACAGCTACATGGTCTGCGGCAAATCGTGCCTGGCCGGGGACATCTTCGGCGAATACCGCTTCGACCGTCCGCTGGCCATCGGCGATCGGCTGTCGTTCATCGACGCGGCGGGCTACACCATGGTCAAGAAAAACTGGTTCAACGGGGTGAAGATGCCGGCCATCGCGGTCAAGCAGCTCGACGGCAACGTCGAGGTGGTGCGCGAGTTCGGTTTCGACGACTACGTGTCCAGCCTGTCCTGACGACAGGCTTCAACGAGGAGCAAGGGATAAATTGAGAAAGAACGTTCTTATCATTGGTGCAGGAGGTGTCGCCAAGGTGGTGGCCCACAAGTGCGCGCAGCATAACGACGAACTCGGTCGTATCGCCATCGCGTCACGGAACATCTCCAAATGCCAGGCCATCATCGACAGCGTCAAGGCCAAGGGTAGCCTCAAGGTTCCCGCCGACATCCAGGCCTTCTCGCTCAATGCCCTCGATGTCGAGGCGACCAAGGCGCTGATCCGCGAGACCGAATCGCAGATCGTGATCAACGTCGGTTCCGCCTTCCTGAACATGTCGGTGCTGCGTGCCTGCATCGATACCGGCGCAGCCTATCTGGACACCGCGATCCACGAAGAGCCGGGCAAGATCTGCGAGACCCCGCCCTGGTATGGCAACTACGAGTGGAAACACCTCGAAGAGTGCCAGGCGAAGAACATCACGGCCATTCTGGGTGTCGGTTTCGACCCGGGTGTGGTCAACAGCTACGCCAAGCTGGCGCAGCAACAGTATTTCGACCGCATCGACTCGATCGACATCCTCGACGTCAATGCCGGTTCCCATGGCAAGTATTTCGCGACCAACTTCGACCCGGAAATCAACTTCCGCGAGTTCACCGGTCAAGTCTGGAGCTGGCAGGACAGCCAGTGGACCAGCAACACCATGTTCGAAGTCAAGCGCACGGACGACCTGCCGGTCGTTGGCGAGCAGAACCTGTACCTGACCGGCCATGACGAAGTGCATTCGCTGTCGAAGAACCTCGACGTGCCGAACGTGCGCTTCTGGATGAGCTTCGGCGAGCACTACATCAACGTCTTCACCGTGCTGAAGAACCTGGGCCTGCTCTCCGAGCAGCCGGTGCGCACCGCCGAAGGCCTCGAAGTGGTCCCGCTGAAGGTGGTCAAGGCCGTGCTGCCCGATCCCTCCTCGCTGGCGCCGGGCTACACCGGCAAGACCTGCATCGGTGACCTGGTCAAGGGCACCAAGGACGGTCAGCCGCGCGAGGTCTTCATCTACAACGTGGCCGACCACGAAGAGGCCTACGCCGAGACCGACAGCCAGGGCATCTCGTACACCGCTGGCGTACCGCCCGTGGCGGCGGCCCTGCTGGTCGCCCGTGGCCAGTGGGACGTGCAGCGCATGGTCAACGTCGAAGAGTTGCCGGCCGAGCCGTTCCTCAAGGCGCTGGACGTGATGGGCCTGCCGACCCGCGTCAAGGATGAGCACGGCGACCGTCCGTGGGACGCCGAGGCGTGACCGCGTCGCGTTGATGCTCTGTCGAGAGGCGCCCCGAGGGGCGCCTCTTTTCGTTTCAGGGCTGCTGATCGGACGTTGTTGTGCGTCGTGATGACAGGTGTGGGCGCTGGTTTGCTGGCGACGAAGGTGGGTCATGTGCCGCCTGCCATCGCGGGCAAGCCCCACACAGGGACCGCGATGACCTGCATAGCCGCGGTGGGGCTACGGGTGTAGGAGCGGCCCCTGTGCCGCGATTGGGCCCGCCAGGGCCCACATCAGCACTTGGCAAAAACCATAGAATCTCCTACAAGCTGCTTACGCAGCTATGCCTACATCGGCAGGCTGCAGAGATCTGTGTGGGAGCGGGCTTGCCCGCGATGGCGTCCGCGCCGTCACCATCCCGTTGGAACGATTTCACATCCCCGAACGCCTCATGCAGGTAGGGTGACTTTCGTCCACCCAGCCGGGGCAGGCCATGTCGGTTTCCCTGTATGCCGCATCACAGACGTCATCATCAGGAGACGACCGATGATCAAACCCAATCGCATGACACTGATCGCCCTCGCCGTCGTAGGCGTGACCACCGCACTGGCCGGCTGTGCCCGGGATCCCGAGAAGCGCTCGGTGTCGGAAATGGCGGTCAGCGGCACCAAGAGCATGCTGCGTACCGATTCGGACATGCAGACCGTGCTGAACAAGTACGCCAGCTTCGACGCCAAGGCCGTCGAGAAGATCACCCCCGCCGAAGCCCGTCAGCAGCCGACCATCGCCGATGCGGTCAAAGGCGTGCTGGCCGACGAGAAGCGCGACAGCAGCCCCGAAGCGCTGGTCCCGGGCGTCACCGCACGCGACACCACCGTGCCAGGCGCTGCAGGCGCGCTGCCAGCGACGGTGTACACCCCGGAAGGCACCGGGCCGTTCCCGGTGATCGTCTACTTCCATGGCGGTGGCTGGGTCTTCGCCGACCGCAAGGTGTATGACGCCGGCGCCCGCGGCCTGGCCAAGCAGGCCAATGCCGTGGTGGTCTCGGTCGACTACCGCCGCGCGCCGGAAGCCAAGTTCCCGGCCGCCCACGATGACGCCCTGGCCGCCTACCGTTGGGTCAGCCGCAATGCCGCCTCGCTCAAGGGCGACCCGACTCGCCTGGCCCTGGCCGGCGAAAGCGCCGGGGGCAACCTGGCTGTGGCCACTGCCATCGCCGCGCAGAAGGCCGGCGTGACCGCACCGAAACATGTGCTGGCAGTCTACCCAGTGGCTCAGTCGAGCACGGATACCGAGTCCTACCAGAAGTACGCCGACGCCATGCCGCTGAACAAGCCGATGATGCTGTGGTTCATCGACAAGGTGAGCAAGACCCCGGCCGACGTGAAGGACCCGCGCATCGACCTGGTGCACGCCCAGTTGCAAGGGCTGCCGCCGGTGACCATCGTCAACGCCGAGATCGACCCACTGCGCGACGACGGTGCCCAGCTGGAACAGGCGCTGCGCAGCGCAGGCGTGAGCGTCGAACGCAAGCTGTACTCGGGCGTGACGCATGAGTTCTTCGGTACGGCGGCGGTGGTGAAGAAAGCCGAGGAAGCGCAGGCGTATGCAGGGCAGCGTCTGAAGGGCGATCTGCAGTAAGCTGCAAGCTGCAAGCTGCAAGCTGCAAGCTGCAAGCTGCAAGCTGCAAGCTGCAAGCTGCAAGCTGCAAGCTGCAAGCTGCAAGCTGCAAGCTGCAAGCTGCAAGCTGCAAGCTGCAAGCTGCAAGCTGCAAGCCAGAGGGTCAGTATCGCCTAAACGTCCTGTCAACAACTGACGTGAGGGCACTACTGTCCGCTTGTAGCTTGTAGCTTGTAGCTTGTAACTCCCCTCTCCCCCTCCTCCCCAATCCATCTGAACGCCCACTTCCCCCTCCAGTCGTACCTTCATCAGCCACCCGTGCAGAACGAGGTAAGACACATGGCAATCACCGTAGGCGACTTCCTGGTCGAGCGACTGAGTCAATGGGGCGTCACCCGTATCTACGGCTACCCGGGCGACGGGATCAACGGCGTGTTCGGCGCCTTGCGCCGCTCCGGCAAGATCGAGTTCATCCAGTGCCGACACGAGGAGATGGCCGCGTTCATGGCCAGCGCCCATGCCAAGTTCACTGGTGAGCTGGGTGTCTGCATCTCGACCTCAGGCCCTGGCGCCTCGCACCTGCTGACCGGCCTGTACGACGCGCGCATGGACCACGTGCCGGTCCTGGCCATCACAGGCCAGCAGGCGCGCACCGCGCTCGGTGGGCATTACCAGCAGGAGCTGGACCTGGTGTCGATGTTCAAGGACGTGGCCGGTGCCTACGTGCAGCAGGCCGCCGAGCCGTCCCAGGTGCGCCATCTGGTCGACCGCGCCGTGCGCACGGCGGTCGGCGAGCGCAAGGTCACCGCCCTGATCCTGCCCAACGATCTGCAGGAGCTGCCCTACGAGGAGCCCGCCCGGGCCCACGGTACGCTGCATTCGGGTGTCGGCTACAGCCGCCCGAAAGTGGTGCCCTACGACGAGGACCTGCAACGCGCGGCCGACGTGCTCAACAGTGGCAAGAAGGTCGCCATCCTGGTCGGCGCCGGTGCGCTGAAGGCGGGCGAACAGGTCAAGGCGATCACCGAAAAACTCGGCGCGGGCGTGGCCAAGGCCCTGCTCGGCAAGGCCGTGCTGCCCGATGACCTGACCTGGGTCACCGGCACCATCGGCCTGCTGGGCACCGAGGCCAGCTCGAACATGATGGACGAATGCGACACTTTGCTGATGATCGGCTCGGGCTTCCCCTACGCCGAGTTCCTGCCCAAGGAAGGCCAGGCCCGTGGCGTGCAGATCGACCTGGCGCCCGACATGCTGAGTCTGCGTTATCCCATGGAGGTCAACCTGGTGGGTGACGCGGCCGACACGCTGGAGGCGCTGCTCCCGCTGATCGAGCAAAAGACCTCGCGCAGCTGGCGGCACAAGATCGAGGCCTGGCGCGAGAACTGGGACCGCAAGATCGCCAAGCGTGCCCTCACCAGCGCCGACCCAATCAACCCGCAGCGGGTGGTGCACGAAATGTCGCCGCTGTTGCCGGACGACACCATCATCACCAGCGACTCCGGCTCCTGCGCCAACTGGTTCGCCCGTGACCTGAAGATCCGTGAAGGCATGATGTGCTCGCTGTCCGGCGGTTTGGCGTCGATGGGCGCGGCAGTGCCCTACGCCATCGCGGCCAAGTTCGCCCACTCCGAGCGCCAGGTCGTGGCACTGGTGGGTGACGGCGCCATGCAGATGAACAACCTGGCCGAACTGATCACCGTGGCCAAGTACTGGAAGCAGTGGGCCAACGGCCGCTGGATCTGCGCGGTGTTCAACAACCAGGACCTCAACCAGGTGACCTGGGAACAGCGGGTGATGGAAGGCGATCCGAAGTTCTCCGCCTCCCAGGACCTGCCCGACGTCCCCTATCACCTGTTCGCGATCTCCATCGGCCTCAAGGGCATCTACGTCGACAAGCCCGAGGACGTCGCCGGTGCCTGGGAACAGGCCCTGGCCAGCGACGTACCGGTGGTGATCGAGTTCCGCACCGACCCGGACGTGGCGCCGCTGCCGCCGCACATCACCCTGGAGAACGCCAAGAAGTTCACCTCGTTCCTGCTCAAGGGCGACCCGGACGAGGCAGGCGTGATCAAGCAGACCGCCAAGCAGGTACTGAGCAGCGTGCTGCCAGGCCGTACCCAGAAGGACTGACCTGCAGCACCCCTGCATGTCCGTTTCGAACGGCTGGAGTACGTAATCGGACATGGGCACCTCCCGGCCGATGCGCGACAATGCGCACGGTCGGGACGGCTGCCCACCGAAGGCGTCCGTTCCCTCCCCTATGGCAACCTGGCCAGGAAGCGGACCGATGAGCGTACTGCAACAAGCCCTGCATGACGGCACCTTCGCGTGCATCATGGAATTCGTCCCCAAGCCCTCAGCGGCGCGCTTCGACACCTTCCAGCGACTGATGGCCGGCAACCGCCTGTGCGGCTGGCCCATGCTGGCGGCCGTGGCCGACCGGGTCGGGGGGCGTCTGGACCTGTCGCCCCTGGACACGGTGGCCTCCTTCGACCCGCCGATTCCGTCCCTGGTGCATTTCTCCGGCAAGGACCGTGAGCCCCATGACCTGCTGGCGCAACTGGCACGCATGGACGCCGCCGGCCTCAGGCAACTCTTGGTGCTGACCGGCGACCGCCTGCCGGGCCACGAGCCGGGCCGCCACCCGGTGCGCTACCTGGAGTCGGTGGCGGCCCTGCAGCTGGTGCGCCAGGCCCGCCCCGACTGGCTGCTGGGCGCGGCGCTCAACCCGTTCAAGTACCACGAGGAAGAAGGCGGCGCGCAGTACTTCAAGGCGCACAAGAAGCTCGCGGCGGGCGCGGACTTTCTGACCCTGCAACTGGGCTTCGATGCGGACAAGCACCTTGAAGCGCAGACCTGGATGGCCCGCCAGCCATCGCCCAAACCGCTACTGGCCTGCGTGATGGGCCTGACCCTGGGGCGGGCGAAGATGCTCGAGCACGTGGCCGGCGTGGTCCTTACCCCGTCGATGCGGGCGGTGCTCGAAGCCGAGGACGCGGTGTCCAAGGCCTACGCCCAGGCGCGCAGCGTGGAGCGGCTGGCGATCCAGATCGTGGGGCTGAAGTTGATGGGCTACGCCGGCATCCACCTGTCCGGCATCCACGACGCGCCACAGCTGGCCGCACTGGACCGGCAACTGACCCTGGCCCTCGACGCGCTGACCACCCGCGAACAATGGGCCGAGGCCTGGCAGGCCAGCTGGCGCATGCCGGACCTGCCAGCGGTCACTTTTCATCCGCCAGGCGCCCACTGGCAACTGGGCGAGCGTCGCGTGAACGCCTCCTCGGGCGAACGGTGGCGCTATCGGTTGCTGTCCGGGTTGCACGATCAGGTGTTCCTGCCCGAGCGGCTGGTGGGCAGGATGGCGGGGTGGGCGATGGGTCGCCCCGTATGGAAGACCGCCACGGGCGCGCGGTGGCTGCATCGGCTCGAGCGAGGCTTGAAGCGGCCGGTGGTAGGCTGCGACACCTGTGGCAGTTGTCGGCTGCATGACACCTTGTACGTATGCCCGGAAACCTGCCCGAAAGGGTTGGCCAACGGCCCGTGTGGCGGAACGCAGCTCAACCGCTGCGAGTTCGGCGACCGGGAGTGCGTGCATGGGGTGAAGTACCGGATCGCGGTGTCGACCGGGCAGACAGCGGTGCTGACCGACCGGTTGATTCCCTGCGTGGAGGTAGAGGGGCGACAGCGCAGTTCCTGGCCGGGGTGGTTTGGGTGAGGGGTTGAGGCCAGGCGTGGAGAACTGAGCGATTGGTGGGGCTGGGTTGTGGGCCCTGGCGGGCCCAATCGCGGCACAGGGGCCGCTCCTACACCCGTAGTCACACTGCGGTGAGGCAGGACATCGCAGTCACCACGTGGTTACAGGACATCGCGGTCACCTGTGGGAGCGACCCCTGTGTCGCGATTGGGCCCGCCAGGGCCCACAAAATAGCGCCTCTGACCTATCAACCACACCACTTCAGGTTCAGCCCCTTCTCCCTCTTACAAATGCCCAGTACTGCTCACGATCCGCAATGACAACGCCTCATACGGATCCAGGTTGATCTGCACAACCCCATCCTCGCTCAAATCGCCTTCCACGGTTTCGTTGATCATGTCCACCACCGGCCCTGGCGTGAAGCCGGTCAAGGTCAGCGGCTCGCTGATGGTCTCGTTGCTGAAGTTCAGCGCCGTGATCTGGATGCCGCGACCAGCAGGCAGTTCATGCACCATCACCAGCAAGCCAGGGCTGGTCACGTCCGGCACCAGGATCTGCCGGCTGCTGGCGATGCCGTACGCCTGACGCACGGCCAGCACCTTCTTGACCATGCAGGCGAACGAGTCGCCTTCGGCCAGCTGCGCCTCCAGGCTGCCGTACAGAGCCCGTGCACGGGGGATGCCCATCACCGAGGCCTCGGCCTGGGGCGCCGCCCCTGCCAGGTCGTAACCACCGCGATGGATCCAGCGGGTGTCGCCATCGGTCATGCGTTCGGCCACCTGATCGGGCTCCAGCGGCAAGGCGCCGACCAGGTCCCAGCCGGACAGCGCGAACACCCCCGGCTGCATGGCGTTGTACATCACCAGCAGCAGGTGGATCTTCTGGATCAGCTTCAGGTCCTGCGGCCCGATGGCATTGAGGTCACGCATGCCCAGCGCGGCGGTGATGATGCTGACCGTCGTGCAGGACACGCCGTTGGTGACGAAGCGCAGGTTGTACGGCGCATGCTCGCCGGAGAGCAGCTCGTACATCTCTTCACGGATGTGCTCGCGCAGGATGCTGCCGGGGAAGGTCTGGCCCTTGTAGAGGTACATGTCATGGGCATGCAAGGTCCAGAAGTGCACCAGCTCGATGGTCAGCTCGTCATGGTTCTGCAGCGCATGGATCAGCGAGGCCGGGTCGATCTCGTAGCGGTGCATCTCGTGCAGCATCAGGCGCAGGAACTCGGTGTTGCCGGTCAGCAAGGCATGCTGGTAGGCCGGGCGCGTGACGAAGTCGTAGGACAGGTCGGCGCCGCCCTTGGACATCTGCGCGATGTCGTCCAGCGTCAGGTTCAGCTCCTGGAAGCTGAAGCCCCCTGCCTTGCGGATCATCCCGCCCAGGATCTGGTTGCCCGTGAGCGACAGGGGGTGACTCTCCGACCAGGCGGTGTCGTTGGCGCGGATCTCGACGCCGAGGAAGCCGTTGGCGTCCAGGCGCAGGCCGCGCGAGCCGAGGCAGTCGATCGAATGCAGCGCATCACCGATGATCAGCTGCTGCGCGGTGAAACTCGGGTCGAGCCAGTTCAGCGAAGGCTGGCCTTCCTTGAAGTAGTGCAGGTAGACCCAGCGCCGCGGCTTGCCGTCGACCCCGACGACCACCGGCGTGGCGCTCCAGTCGGTCTCCTTGACGCCCGGCTCGAAGAAGATCACTCGTTGCAACTGGCCGACGATGTAGTGCCGGGCCTTGAGCTCGTCGCACACGGCCGGCGGCAGGTTGACGGCGTCGCGGCCTTCCGGCACTTCGGGCAGCAGGCCCCAGTCCTCTTCGCGGACCTCGACCATGTGGTAGATGCCGGGGTACGCGCCGTGGCCCAGCTCGGCCAGGCGGAAGTCGGCGCCCTTGCCGGTGTGCGAGGGGATCGAGTCGTCGATGGTCACCGCGTTGTGCGCGGCGGCGATGCGGCTCATCTGGATGAGCTCCTGCTCGGTGCCGTACAACGGGTCGATGTCGAAGCTGATGCGGTCGAAGTTGCCGTCCACACTGGGCGTGAACGTACGCCCGCGAATGCCGCCGGCGCGCTTGATCGGGCCGGTGTGGATGCCCTGCACGCCGATCTCGGACAAGCGCTTCCACAGCTCGGTGTGACCCAGCGCCTGCAGCACGCTGTCGCCCTCGGCGGCGATGATCGAGTCGGGATAGACCGTCAGCCACACCGAAGCGATCTCGATGGCGCGCCGTGGCCGGGCTTCGGCGTAGGGGTTCATCCACAACCGGGACTGTCCCGAGTACGTCCGGGCCCTGTCCTGGGCCGCCTTGAGCATGGACTGGCCTTCGAGCCACTCCACGTATGCCTTGTCCGGTGCCGTCATCTAACCCCTCCGGTGTCTGCGAATGACCGTGTCCAAGACTCTAGACGGCAAGGCCGGGCAAACGTTCTGACGACTTGGCAAGTGGCGCGGGCGCGCTTTTCGCCTGCCCCCTCGTTGTCGCACGGATTTAGCGGTATGGTGAAGGCATGGAAAGAAAGGATGTTCATCCGCACAGGAAACCCAGCATGCTCCAACGCAACGTCATCAATGCCTCCATCAGCCCCAAGGGCAGCCTGGAAACCTTGTCACAACGTGAAGTCCAGCAACTGAGTCAATTCGGCAGTGGCAGTCTGTACACGCTGTTCCGTCAATGCGTGCTGGCCATCCTCAACACCGGCGCCCACGTCGACAACGCCAAGACCATCCTGGAGGCCTACCAGGACTTCGAGGTGCGTATCCACCAGCAGGACCGTGGCGTGCGCCTGGAGCTGCTCAATGCCCCGGCCGCCGCCTTCGTCGACGGCGAAATGATCGCCAGCACCCGGGAAATGCTGTTCTGCGCCCTGCGCGACATCGTCTACACCGAAAGCGAACTGGCCAGCCAGCGGATCGACCTGGAGAGTTCGCAAGGCATCACCGACTACGTCTTCCACCTGTTGCGCAACGCCCGCACCCTGCGCGCGGGCGTGGAACCCAAGCTGGTGGTGTGCTGGGGCGGCCACTCGATCAGCAGCGAGGAGTACCAGTACACCAAGAAGGTCGGTCACGAACTGGGCCTGCGCAAGCTGGACATCTGCACCGGTTGCGGCCCAGGGGTGATGAAAGGCCCGATGAAGGGGGCGACCATCGCCCACGCCAAGCAGCGCATGCACGGCAGCCGTTACCTGGGCCTGACCGAACCGGGCATCATCGCCGCCGAGGCGCCCAACCCGATCGTCAACGAGCTGGTGATCCTGCCGGACATCGAAAAGCGCCTGGAAGCCTTCGTACGGGTCGGCCATGGCATCATCATCTTCCCGGGGGGCGCCGGCACGGCCGAGGAATTCCTGTACCTGCTCGGCATCCTGATGCACCCGGAGAACCACGACCTGCCGTTCCCGGTGATCCTCACCGGCCCGCGCAGCGCCGAACCCTTCCTGCGCCAGCTGCACGACTTCATCGGTGCGACCCTGGGCGAGGCCGCGCAGCGGCATTACACCATGGTCATCGACGACCCGGCCCAGGTGGCTCGGCAGATGGTCGAGGGGCTCAAGACGGTCAAGCAGTTCCGCCGCGAGCGCAACGACGCATTCCACTTCAACTGGCTGCTCAAGATCGAAGAGAGCTTCCAGCGTCCGTTCGACCCGACCCACGAAAACATGGCCAACCTGGCCCTGCGCCGCGACCTGCCGCCCCACGAGCTGGCCGCCAACCTGCGCCGGGCGTTCTCCGGGATCGTCGCGGGGAACGTGAAGGACAAGGGCATTCGCCTGATCGAGGAGCACGGGCCTTACCAGATCCGCGGTGACAGCGCCGTGCTCGATCCGCTGGGCCGGCTGCTGCAGGCCTTCGTCGAGCAGCACCGCATGAAGTTGCCCGGTGGCGCGGCCTATGTGCCGTGCTATCAAGTCGCGACCTGATTTTCAGCGTGGACCGGTGCTGAACGCAGCGCCGGTCCACGGTCAGGCCCGGCGTTCGCCAGGGGCCGCTGCATCCACCACACTGCCGCGCAGAACGTTCATGCCTGATCGATGGCGCTCGTCCTTCGAAAGCCCTCTCCCTCGCCATTGATCGCCACTGCCTACATTCGGTGAAACCTGTCCTCTCGCCCACCGGTCGGCATGCATAAGCACGCCCCCAGCCCAGGCCGCGCCGTGGCCACGGAATACACCCGCGAGGACGCTCAGATGACCTGCAAGCCCCCAGAACTCAACCGTCGCAGCCTGTGCAAATGGATGGCCGTCGGTGCCTCCACCGCGGCCCTGGCGCCGCAGGTCATGGCCCAGGCCTACACGTCACCGACACCGGTGGACGTCGGCACGGTGGAAGGAGGACAGGTGAAATTTCCAGCCTGGCGCGGGCCTGCCGACTCGCCTTCCTCGCCGCCGCCGGCGCCGCTGCCTCCCGAGCAGCGTGTCGGGTTCGCCATCGTCGGGCTGGGTCGGTTGTCGCTCGAAGAGATTCTTCCGGCGTTTGCCCAGTCGCTCTATGCCAAGCCGGTGGCCCTGGTCTCCGGCACCCCGGACAAGCTGCAGGCCGTGGCCAAGCAGTACGGCATCAAGCCCGAAGCCTGCTACAGCTATCAGGACTTCGACCGCATCCGCGACAACCCCGACGTGCAGGTGGTGTACATCGTCCTGCCCAATGCCATGCACCTGGAGTTCTGCGAACGGGCGGCCAAGGCCGGCAAGCACGTGCTGACCGAAAAGCCGATGGCGATCAGTTCCCAGCAAGGCCAGGCGATGGTCGAGGCGTGTCGCCAGGCCAAGGTCAAGCTGATGGTCGCCTACCGCATCCAGTACGAGCCCTACAACCTGCACGTCAAGCAGCTCGTGCGCGACAAGACCCATGGCCGGCTGGTGGCCTACCACGGCGTCAACACGCAGACCGTGGCCCAGGATGGCGAGCGTCAGTGGCGCCACAAGAAAGACATGGCTGGCGGTGGTTCGCTGGTGGACATCGGTCTGTACTGCCTCAATACGGCACGCTTCATCACCGGCGAGGAACCGGTCGAGGTCTATGCCAGCCTGTATTCGCCCGCAGGCGATCCGCGTTTCGCCGAAGTCGAGGAAACGGTCCAGTTCACCTTGCGCTTCCCGTCGCACACGGTCGCCAACTGCCTGACCAGTTATGGCGGTCGCGACGACAAGTACCAGCGTCTGAACCTGGAAACCGCCGTGCTCGACATGCCCAATGCCTTCGCGTATCAAGGCCAGCGCCTGTCGGTCATCGAGCGCGCAGAGGACGCCACGCGCAATGGCGAGATCACCCTGCAGCCGAAGAACCAGTTCACCCAGGAACTCGATCACATGGCCGACTGTGTGCTGCACGACCGCGAGCCGCATACGCCGGGTGAAGAAGGGGTGCAGGACCATAAACTGATGGAAGCCATCTACGAAAGCGCCCGTACCGGTCAGTCGGTCAAGCTGCCGGTGGTGGAAGGCCTGGATCGGTTCCGAGGCAAGGCGTGATGACCGAGCGAAACCTGCAGCGGATCCAGGCCGGCGTGCTGAGCGTTGCCTACCGTGACGAAGGTCCGCGGGATGCACCCGTGGCGGTGTTGCTCCACGGCTTCCCCTACGATGTCCATGCCTACGACGAGGTCGTACCGCGCCTGACCGCGCAAGGCGTGCGCTGTGTGGTGCCGTTCTTGCGCGGGTATGGCGGCACACGGTTCCTGGACCCTGGCACCCTGCGCTCCGGCGAGCAGGCGGCGCTGGGGGCCGATCTGCTGGCGCTGCTCGACGCGCTGGCGATCGAGCATGCGGTGCTGGCCGGCTATGACTGGGGCGGTCGGGCCGCCTGCGTGGTCGCGGCCCTGTGGCCCGAGCGCGTTGTGGGCCTGGTCAGTGCCGAGCCCGGTTACAACATCCAGAACATCGCGACGGCGGGTCGTCCGACGGAGCCTGAAGCCGAACACCGTCTGTGGTACCAGTACTACCTGCATGGCGAACGCGGCAAGGCAGGCCTGCACGCCCATCGCCGTGCCTTCTGCCAATTGCTCTGGCACCAGTGGTCGCCGTCCTGGGCCTTCGACGAGGCCACCTACCTCGCAACGGCCAAGGCCTTCGAACACCCGGACTTTGTCGAGGTGGTGGTCCATTCCTATCGCCATCGGTTCGGTCTGGTGACGGGCGATCCTGCCTATTCATCCATCGAGGCGCACCTGGCGCTGCAACCGACGATCGAGGTACCCAGCATCCTGCTGGCCGGTGCCGACGATGGCGTCGCCCCGCCCCAACGTGACGCCGACGCCCGGCGCGGTTTTCGCCAGGTGCTGCAACGGCAAGTACTGCCGGGCATTGGCCACAACGTTCCACAAGAAGCACCTGAAGCCTTTGCCGACGCGGTCACCGCTCTCTTCACTCACACAAGGGTAACGCTGCCATGGACCCGATAAGCGCACTGGATGACAACCTGGCCCGCATCGCCCGCCTGGCTGAACAGTTGGAACAGCAGCTGGCGCCCTGCCCGGTTTCGCAGATGCGCCTCTACGCCTGGGTGGCCGAATGGACCCGCACCGCCGATGGCTTGCGTGCAGCCGAGCGGTTGCTGCCCAAGCTGCCGCAAGCGCTGTGCGACGACTACCTGGCCTGGGTACATGGTGGTGCGCATTGAAGTCCGTGCCTGGCAGGCTCCACGCTTGAACTCTGTCGAGTGTGCGCGTCTCTAACGCCTAACCGAACACTGGAGAGCCAGCATGAGCGATGACAAAGACACCTCACAACGCCCGAATGACGCCGTCCCGACCGATGTCGAGGGCAATGAGGTCAACGTGGCCGAACGCGTGATGCGCGAAGACCATGGCGCGGTCAGGACCGCCGGTGAAGTGGTGCCGCCCGTGGGCACCAAGGTGATGGAGCAGAGTACCGAGGCTATCAACGAAAAGACGGCCGAGGTGGAGCGCAAGCTCAACCGCTGATGCCCGTGCGCCATGCTGCCTGTAGGGCCATGGCGCTTATTCCTGTCGCCGCTCTCGCTATCATCTTTTGACAGCCTCCGCCCTCCTTGCAATGACAGCGGCGAAGACTTGGCACTCATCGTCGGCAAGCCGACTCCCACACTGGCCTGGTTGCCGGGGCCATCTCTACTCACCTGCCGATCCTCAATCGTCCAAGGCTTTTGCGAGAGCATGCTTGCCAACGATGACAGCAGTGCAAGCACCGCCCTTGACCACCTGATACTTTCGGTTGCCCAGGCTACCTGTGGGAGTCCGCCCGCCGCCTTGGCGCCGCGCTGTCGCGCAGAGAACATGGCGATAGCGGGCAGGATTCTGAGTTTCATTGCTAACCGATTTTAGGGCCGCTTTGCGGCCCATCGCGGCACTGGGGCCGCTCACACCCGTAGCCCCACCGCGGGGTTGCAGGCTATCGCGGTCACCTGTGGGCTTTTGCGAGAGCACGCTTGCCAACGATGACAGCAGTGCAAGCACCGCCCCTGACCACCTGATACTTTCGGTTGCCCAGGCTACCTGTGGGAGTCCGCCCGCCGCCTTGGCGCCGCGCTGTCGCGCAGAGAACATGGCGATAGCGGGCAGGATCCGGGGATTTATTGCTGATCGATTTTAGGGCCGCTTTGCGGCCCATCGCGGCCGGTCCGGCGCCCCGGCTGGGGCCGCTCCTACACCCGTAGCCCCACCGCAGGGTTGCAGGCTATCGCGGTCACCTGTGGGAGCGGCCCCAGTGCCGCGATTGGGCCCGCAGGGCCCACAAGATTCTAAAATTGTTTCCTTTGAAATTAGCAGGCTCTTTTGTTCTATAGAAGCTGGCTTGCCAGTGATGACGGCGGTGCAGGCACCGCCCCTGACCGCCTGATACCCTCGGTCGCCCAGCCCCCTGTGGGAGCTGGCTTGCCAGCGATAGCGGCGGCGCAAGCACCGCCTATGTTCATCATGCCGCAGTGACCTGCTTATCTACTTACCCTGGCCAGATCCGCCTCAGGACGGCATCTCATCCTGCACGTCCTCGTCCTCTGGCTCATTCTCGTTGACCTGCCGACGCGAGGCCGGCTTTTCGGGATCGTTGATGAAGGGAACGCCACTCGGGCCTTGCTCTTCGGTACCAGCTGTTTCGGGATTCATGGAGTTTTCCTTTTCGGTGAGATGCCCATCCATTGGAACCTGGGAAGCCGGCAGTGGTTCGCACGCCCTGCACGACGCATAGTCTTCCCACCCTTCTATGCACGCGATGGTTATCAGCATAGGCCCGACAGGTATTTTACAAAGTGTTTCGAATCGTCCTAAGGTGCCTACCTTGTCCTGGGCACCGCCTCGTGCGCAGCCCTTCACTCCAGATCACGAGCCTTCCCATGACCGTCCATGCCCTCGAACGCCCGACCGCTCCGCTGCTCGACCCTACCGCCTTCAAGCAGGCCATGCGCAACACCGCCGCCTCGGTGAACGTGATCACCTGCGCGGGTGAAGATGGCGACTACGGCATGACCGCCACGGCCTTCACCTCGATCACCGCCGATCCACCGACCGTGCTGATCGCCATCAACCAGTCGGCCAGCCTGCACGCCCAGCTGCTGGTGCAGCGACGCTTCTGCGTCAACGTGCTCCGCGCCGATGCCCAGGAACTGGCCAGCGACTTTGCCGGGCGTCTGCCGCCTGAACAGCGTTTCGGCGAGCATGCCTGGCACCGCCTGCCCAGCGGCAACCCGGCCCTGGAAGCGAGCAGCGCGGGGTTCGACTGCGAGGTGCAGGAGCTGTCCCAGGTCGGTTCGCACCTGGTGATCATTGCCGAGGTGCAGCATTGCTGGCACTCGGCGCATGCGCCATTGCTGTATTCCAATGGGCGGTACGGGCAGTTCGCGTGAGGGGCGGTCGAGACTGAATAGACGGCTAAGCCACGACACCGCCACCTTGATCGTCAAAGACCTCACCCTGCGCCTGCCTGACGGCAGAGCATTGTTCTCGAGCCTGAATGCGACCTCCTGCCGCCAGTTCACAGGCATCGTCGGGCTCCAACGGCAGCGGCAAGTCGATGCTGGCGCTGCTCATGGCTGGTATGGACGCCGACGGGGTGGCGCTACGGGCCGTGGCCAGGGGGAGCCTGGATCTGATCCGCTTTCCACGTCGCCAGCTGCATCTGTACTGCGCGGCAGCGACGGGGCATAGTGCGGTCACCCTTCCCTTGCCCCGCTGCCCCAGAGCCTGCCCATGAAACGCTACGAACGCTTCGCCGACGACATCGCCGAACTGATCCGCTCCGGCGTGCTCGGCCCTGGCCAACGGGTACCGTCGGTGCGCTATGCCAGCCAGGCCCATGGGGTCAGCCCTTCGACGGTGTTCCAGGCCTACTACCTGCTCGAGCGCCGTGGCCTGATCCGCGCCCGGCCGCGTTCGGGCTACTACGTCAACGCGCATCTGGCGCAGCCGTTTCACGAACCGTCGCAACCGACCCTCACCCGCCAGTCCACCGAGGTGGACGTCAGCGGTCTGGTGTTTTCCATCCTCGATTCGATGAAGGACCCGGCCACCGTGCCCTTCGGTTCGGCCTTCCCCAGCCCGACACTGTTCCCCTTGCAGCGCCTGGCGCGTTCGCTAGCCAGCGCCAGCCGGGCCATGGACCCGCGTGTGGTGGTCACCGACCTGTCGCCGGGCAACCCGCACCTGCGCCGGCAGATCGCTCTGCGCTACATGGTCGGCGGGCTGGTGCTGCCCATCGAAGAGTTGCTGATCACCAACGGTGCGCTGGAAGCGCTGAACCTGTGTCTGCAGGCCGTCACCGTGCCGGGCGATCTGGTGGCCATCGAAGCGCCGGCCTTCTATGCCTGCCTGCAGATCCTCGAGCGCCTGAAGCTCAAGGCCATCGAGATTCCGGTGCACCCGCGCGAAGGCATGGACCTCGACGCGTTGTCCCAGGCTTTGCAGACCCACCCGATCAAGGCGGTCTGGAGCATGACCAATTTCCAGAACCCGATGGGCGCCAGCATGCCCGAGGCCCGCAAGCAGGCGCTGGTGGCGTTGCTGCGCGAGCATCAGGTGCCGCTGATCGAGGACGATGTCTACGCCGAGCTGTACTACGCGGCGCAGGCGCCCAAGCCGGCCAAGGCGTTCGACACCGAAGGGCTGGTGCTGCACTGCGGCTCCTTCGCCAAGAGCCTGGCACCGGGCTATCGCATCGGCTGGGTCGCGGCCGGGCGGTTCGCGCCCCAGGTCGAGCGGCTCAAGCTGATGACCTCGCTGTGCGCCTCGATGCCAGCCCAGGCGGCCATCGCCGATTACCTTCAGCACGGGGGCTACGACCGTCATTTGCGACGCCTGCGCCATGCCCTGGAAGGCCAGCAGGCCAGCATGCGCGCGGCGGTGGCGCGGTACTTTCCGCCGCAGACGCGGGTCAGCCAGCCCAGCGGCGGCTACTTCCTGTGGCTGGAGCTGCCCGAGCAGGTGGATTCGCTCGCGCTGTTTCGCATCGCCCTGGCCCAGGGCATCAGCCTGGCGCCGGGACCGATCTTCTCGCCCACCCGAGGCTTCGCCCACTGCATCCGGCTGAACTACGGCATGCCGTGGACCCCGGTCGAGGAACAGGCCATGGCGACCCTCGGGCAGATCATCCGCTCGCTGCTGGACAAGGCCTGAGACGGCCTACTGGCGAGCCCGTCAGTCGCGTCGCAGCAGGCCGCAGTAGATGCCCTCGATGACGAATTCGCGCTCCGGGCCGATCTCGATGGGCGGGTAGTCGGGGTTGCGCGCCAGCAGGCGATACCCCTCCGGGCCACGGTGCAGGCGCTTGATGGTCACCTCACCGTCCAGGCGTGCGACGACGATCTGCCCCTCGTGCGCCTCGCCCTGCTGACGAATGCCGACCAGGTCGCCGTCGCAGATGCCGTCGCCGATCATCGAATCACCGCGCACCTTGAGCAGGTAGTCCGGGGTACGCCGGAACAGGCTGGGGTCGACGTGGAGCTGTTCATGCAGGTCCACGTCCGGACCGATCGGCGCACCGGCTGCGACCCGCCCCAGCACGGGCAGTTCGAACATTTCCGGGCGGCGCAGGGGTTCAGCCAGGCGGATGCCGCGGGCCTGGTTCGGCGTGACGTGGATGAAGCCGGCCTGGCACAGCGCGGTGACGTGCTTGCGCGCCACGCTGCGCGAGGCGAAACCGAAGCGCTCGGCAATGTCGGCCAGGCTCGGTGACTGGCCGTGGTCGACGATACGTTCGCGGATGAAGGCGAGAATCGCCTGGCGTTTGGGGGTCAAGGTGTCCATGGCGCACGGTTGTACCCTGTTCGCGGCGAACTGACCAGCCCCTTGGCGAGCCGGTTTCGCTATGATGGTCGGCCTTCCATCCCTGACGTTGTCTGGAGAGCTGATGCTGAGCGCCCTGCTGTTCGATCTCGACGGCACCATGACCGATACCGACACCCTGCACCTGCAGGCCTTCCGACGCCTGCTCCACGAGTACGATGGCCGTGAACTCAGCGAAGCCCAGTTCAAGGCGCAGATCAGCGGCCAGGGCAACGGTCCGTTGTTCGCCCATCTGTTCCCCGAACTCGATAGCGAGCGTCAGCAGGCCCTGGCGGCGCACAAGGAAGCGCTGTTCCGCGAGCTGTCGCCCAGGCTCGAGCCGATGCCAGGCCTGGTGCGCCTGCTGGACGAGGCCAAGGCGCAAGGCATCGGCCTGTGCGTGGTGACCAATGCGCCGCGCCTGAACGCCGAGCACATGCTCGAGGCCATGGGGCTGCGTGCGCGCTTCGAACACGTCCTGGCGGCCGAAGACATCGCCCGGCCCAAGCCTGACCCCCTGCCCTACCAGACCGGCCTGGCACGACTCGGCGCCGAGCCTGGACAGGCGCTGGTGTTCGAGGACTCGCTGCCGGGCGTGAAGGCCGGCAAGGCAGCGGGCGTGTTCACTGTGGCGCTGTGCACCACGCAGCGGGCCGAGGACCTGCACGAGGCAGGGGCAGACCTGGTGATCGAGGATTTCGAGGACGCGCGGTTGTGGGCGGTGATCGAGCGGATGGAGGCGGATCGTCGATAAGGCGATCCTCTGGTCGGTTGTCGCGGGCCTTGAGGGAGCAGACTTGCCCGCGATGGCTCCGATTCTACCCGCGACGCAGGCGGCGCCTGACAGGGCCCTATCGCTGGCAAGCCAGCTCCCACGCAGATCTCGACAGCCGTCGGTCCAAGCATGGCTGCGCAAGCAGCTTGTGGGAGTCCGCCCGCCGCCTTGGCGCCGCGCTGTCGCGCAGAGAACATGGCGATAGCTGGCAGAATCCGAAGCTCCATTGCTCATCGATTTTAGGGCCGCTTTGCGGCCCATCGCGGCCGGTCCGGCGCCCCGGCTGGGGCCGCTCCTACACCCGTAGTCCCACCGCGGGGTTGCAGGCTATCGCGGTCATCTGTGGGAGCGGCCCCAGCCGGGGCGCCGGACCGGCCGCGATTGGGCCCGCAGGGCCCACAAGATTCTAAAATTATTTCCTTTGAAATCAGCAAGCTATTTTTTGTTCTATAGGAGAGCCGGCTTGCCCACGATGGCGTCCGATCCGTCACCACCTGCATCGCAGGCAGGCCTGCTCCCACAAGGCGTAAGCACGAAGCCATCCACCCCTTGCCTGCTTACCGAATCACAGCACCCCGCGCAACAGCGCTACCACCTGCTCGTGCAGCGCCGGATCGCCACAGGCCACCACGCACCCACCGTGCTGCGCGGTCCCGCCGTCCCAGGCGGTCATCACGCCGCCCGCGCCTTCGACGATGGGCATCAGCGCCTGGACGTCGTAGGGCTGCAAGCTGGCTTCGACGATGACGTCGACGAACCCCGACGCCAGCATGCAGTAGGCGTAGCAATCCCCGCCATAGCGCATCAGCCGCGCCTGCCCGGCTACCGTGTCGAACGCCTGACGGCGGGCCGGGGTGTCGAACATGTCGGGCGTGGTGCACATCAGGGTGGCCGAGGCCAGGTCCGTGCAGCGCCGGGTCTTGAGCACGGTGTCGCCTCGCCAGGCGCCCTCGGGGGTGCCGATGAAGCGCTCGCCGGTGAACGGCTGGTTCATCACCCCGAGCACCGGGCGGGTGCCGTCGTTGAGGGCGATCAGGGTGCCCCACAGGGGCAGGCCGGTGATGAATGCGCGGGTGCCGTCGATGGGGTCGAGCACCCAGGTCAGTGGGCTGCTGCCGATGACCGCGCCCTGCTCCTCGCCGAGGATGCCGTGCTCGGGATACTCGGCCTGGATCAAGGCGCGCATGGCGGCCTCGGCGGCCTGGTCGGCGATGGTGACCGGATCGTACAGGCGCCCGCCCTTGTCCTCGACCGCCAGGTCGGCACGAAAGTACGGCTGGATCGCCGCTGCGGCCGCCTCGGCCAGGCGTTCGGCGAAAACGCGGTACTCACGGATCTGTTCAGCGCTCAAGGACATGGCCAGGGCCTCGTTCGAAGGAAAGGGAGCGCATCATACCCCACTCCCCCGCCCGGCCAACCCTGGCACCCCACTGCTGAAGACTCAGGAGAAACCCGCATCCATGAACAGCAAGGGATACAGCGAGATCACCAGCAGCGCCGCCATCAACAGGTTGAACAGCGTCAACCAGCGTGGGTTGCGCAACAGGTTGCGCAGCGCGCTGCCGAACATCACCCAGATCCCCACGCTCGGCAGGTTGACCAGGGCGAACAGTGCGGCGATGACGATGACGTTGGTCACGTAGCCCTGGGCCGGCGTGTAGGTGGTGATCGCGCCGATCGCCATGACCCAGGCCTTGGGGTTGACCCACTGGAAGGCCGCCGCGCCGAGGAAGCTCAGGGGTTTGCGGGCGCCTGGCGCGTCGTTGGCCATCGGCCCGGAGGTGGCGATCTTCCAGGCCAGGTAGAGCAGGTAGGCCGCGCCGGCGAAGCGCAGGGCGGTGTAGGCCGGCGGCCAGGCCTTGAACACCTCGCCCAGGCCGAACCCCACCGCCAGCACCAGCACCATGAAGCCCAGGCTGATCCCCAGGGCATGGGGGATCGAGCGACGCACGCCGAAGTTGACGCCCGAGGCCAGCAGCATGGTGTTGTTGGGCCCCGGGGTGATCGAGGAGACGAAAGCGAACAGCACGAAGGCGCTGAGCAGGTCGAAGGAATCGAGCATGGCGGCGTGTTCCAGAGCGTTTTGTTGGAGTCGCTCCACGGTACTGGACGGCAGACGCGCCGGACCCATACAGTTGCTTACTAACGTAGCCATACACTTCACTGTACCGATCCCGCGGTGGCGTGTGCGGCCAATGTGCGCGTTCGGTCTCGGCAAGCGCGATGCGGGTCGCTACCATGACAGGCTGTCCAACCAGGAAGTTGACCATGAGCCTGTCCATCCGCCCCGCCCACCGCGCCGACGCCGCGCAGATCCTCTCCTTCATCACCGAGCTGGCCGAGTACGAGCGCGCTCGCCATGAGGTGATCGCGACCGTAGCCGACATCGAGCGCACGCTGTTCGACGACGGCGCCACGACCCGCAGCCTGATCTGCGAACGCGATGGACAAGCGATCGGTTTTGCCGTGTATTTCTATAGCTACTCCACCTGGCTGGGCCGCTATGGCATCTACCTGGAAGACCTGTACGTGACGCCCGAGCAGCGCGGGGGCGGCGCCGGGCGCACGCTGCTGCAGCACATCGCCCGTGAAGCCGTGGCCAACGGCTGTGGCCGCCTGGAATGGAGTGTGCTGGACTGGAACACCCCGGCGATCGGCTTCTACGAAGCCGTGGGCGCCAAGGCGCAGGACGAGTGGATTCGCTACCGGCTAGAAGGCGATGGTCTGGTGGCCTTCTCCGAAGGCCGCGCCGTTTCGGGCGATTGAGCCTGGCCCTTCCCTGCGCCGCACCCCGGCATGGCCCTGGGTGCCCTGCCCTCATCGATGCCTTACCCTCCGGAGCCCCCATGATCCACATCCGCCCCATGACCGAGGACGATTTCGTCCTCTTCTGGCCCACTTTCCAGGCCATCGTCGCCGCTGGCGATACCTATGCCCTGGACCCGGCGATGACCTTCGAGCAGGCTCGGCACCTGTGGCTCGAACTGCCCCTGCGCACGCTGGTCGCCGAAGCGGACGGCCAGCTGCTGGGCAGCTATTACCTCAAGCGCAACGCCGCCGGCCCCGGTGCCCACGTCGGCAACTGCGGCTACATGGTCTGCGAGTCGGGGCGCGGCCGTGGGGTAGCTCGGGCGATGTGCGAGCACTCGCAGAAACTGGCCCGCCAGGAGGGTTTGCTGGCCTTGCAGTTCAACTGCGTGGTGGCCACCAACGAGGTGGCGGTGGCGTTGTGGACCAAGCTTGGCTTCGACACCGTCGGGCGCCTGCCGCGGGTGTTCCGTCACGCCCAGTTGGGGCTGGTCGATGGCCTGGTGATGTACAAGTGGCTGGCCGATGACCCGGTGGTGGAGACTCCGGCCCTGTTGATCGGCCGCAAGAACATCGAGGCCCGCGTGTCGCGCCGTCGCGGCCGCTGAAGGGAGCATTGCCCGCACCGTGCTGTCCACTGCCACGCCAATAGAGAATTGCAGGAGGTGGACATGCGTCACGTGAAGCTTGCCGGCCGTACGGTGCCGGTGATCGGCCAGGGTACCTGGTACATGGGCGAGGACTCGACCCGTCGGGCGGCCGAGGTGGCGGCCCTGCAACAGGGCATCGAGCACGGCATGACCTTGATCGACACGGCGGAGATGTATGCCGAAGGCGGCGCCGAGACGGTAGTCGGCCAGGCCATCGCCGGACGTCGCGACCAGGTGACCCTGGTCAGCAAGGTCTACCCGCACAACGCCAGCCGCCAGGGCGTGGCGGCAGCCTGCGAACGCAGCCTGCGGCGGCTGGGCACCGAGTGCATCGACCTCTACCTGCTGCACTGGCGCGGTCGCTACCCGCTGGAGGAAACCGTCGAGGCCTTCGAGCGGCTGCGTGAACAGGGCAAGATCGGGCGCTGGGGCGTGTCGAACTTCGATGTCGAAGATCTGGAGGAACTGGACAACCCGGACTGTGCGACCAACCAGGTGCTGTACAACCCGGTGGAGCGCGGGATCGAGTTCGACCTGTTGCCGTGGAGCCGTGCGCGACACCTGCCGACCATGGCTTATTGCCCGTTGGCCCAGGCGGGTCGGTTGCCGGGGCATCCGGTGCTGGCGCAGATCGCCGAGCGGCATGGGGTGACGGCTGCGCAGGTAAGCCTGGCGTGGGTGACGCGGGAGGACGGGGTGATCGCCATACCGAAGGCCGTGGACCCGGTGCATGTGCGATTGAATGCAGCTGCGGGTGAGCTGGTGCTCGATGCGCAGGATCTGGCGGCGATCGATCAGGCGTTTCCGGCGCCGACGCGCAAGCAGCGGTTGGCGATGGTGTGAGAGGGTAGCGCGGTAAGATCTGGGTAAGCTGATGGCTCGAGGTGGCTGACTTGCGGCCCCTGCGGGCCCGATCGCGGCACTGGGGCCGCTCCCGCAGTTAACCGCGATAGCCTGCAACCCCGCGGTGGGGCTACGGGTGTAGGAGCGGCCCCAGTGCCGCGATCGGGCCCGCAGGGGCCGTAAAATCAGCCCCTCCATCTGTCAGGCGTCAGGCACTCGAGCCGACCTTCTCTCTCAAACCACCCCGGCCAACACCCCACGACGCCCTTGCCCTCACCCGCCTCAATGCCCCCCCGACCCCGGCGCCGGCTTGGCGCTGAACGGAGGCTTGGCGAACCACACCAGCAGGATCAACCCGGCGAACACCCAGGTCATCATCATGAAGTAATCCACCGTCGACATCATGTACGCCTGGCCATTGAGGATCTGTTCCAGCTGGGCGTAACTCTGCCCGTTGGCGCCCCCCAGGGTCTCCAGGGCATGCCGGGTTGCCGGGTCGTAGGTGCTGATGTGCTCGCTCAGGTACGCATGGTGCTGATCGGCCCGGCGGATCCAGATCCAGGTGGTTAGCGAGGCGGCGAAACTGCCGCCCAGGGTACGCAGGAACGTCGCCAGGCCCGAACCGTCGGCGATCTGCTGGGGCGGCAGGTCCGAGAGCAGGATGCTCAGGGTCGGCATGAAGAACAGCGCCACACCGATCCCCATGAACATCTGCACCAGGGCGATGTGCGTGAAGTCCACCTGATCGGTGAACCCGGCGCGCATGTAGCAGCTGCCGCCGATGGCGAGGAACGCCAGCGCCGCCAGCACGCGCAGGTCGAAGCGGTGGGCGTACTTGCCGACGAAGGGCGACATGATCACCGGCAGCAGGCCGATCGGTGCCACGGCCAGGCCTGCCCAGGTGGCGGTGTAGCCCATCTGCGTCTGCAACCACTGCGGCAGGATCAGGTTGATGCCGAAGAATCCGGCATAGCCGCCCACCAGCACGATGGTGCCGACACGGAAGTTGCGGTGGGTGAACAGGCGTAGGTTGACGATCGGGTGGCGGTCGGTCAGTTCCCAGATCACGAAGCCGATCAGGAACACCAGCGAGATCAGGCTGCCGACGATGATGAACGGCGACTCGAACCAGTCCAGGTCGTTACCCTTGTCGAGCACCACCTGCAAAGCGCCGACCCCGACGATCAGGGTCAGCAGGCCGATGTAGTCCATCGGCTGGCGGCTGGTGACCACTGGCCGGTCGCGCATCTGCTGGCGCACCACGGCGGCGGCGAACAGACCGATCGGCACGTTGATGAAGAAGATCCACGGCCAGCTGTAGCTGTCGGTGATCCAGCCCCCGAGAATCGGCCCGGCAATCGGCGCCACCACCGTGACCATGGCCAGCAGCGCCAGGGCCATGCCGCGCTTGGCCGGGGGATAGACGGCGATCAGCAAGGTCTGGGTCATCGGGTACAACGGCCCGGCGACCACCCCTTGCAGCACGCGAAAGCCCACCAGCTCGGGCATCGACTGGGCGATGCCGCAGAGGAACGAAGCCAACACGAACAGCAAGGTGGCCCAGATGAACAGCTTGACCTCGCCGAAGCGTCGGCTCAGCCAACCGGTCAGCGGCAAGGCGATGGCGTTGCTGACGGCGAACGAGGTGATCACCCAGGTGCCCTGCTCGTAGCTGACCCCCAGGTTGCCGGAGATGGTCGGCAAGGCGACGTTGGCGATCGTCGTGTCGAGCACCTGCATGAAGGTCGCCAGCGATAGACCGATGGTGGTCAGCAGCAGGCTCGGCGGGGTGAACTGGGCCGGCGCGCTCTGGCTCATCGGGACGCCGACTTGCCGCTGGCGGCGCTGTTCTCGCGGATCAGGCGGCTGATCAGCTGGTCGGCCTCGGCCAGCTGCTGGTCGTACACCTGGGTGGCGAACGGCGCCTGGCGTGGCGGTTGCTGGGCCAGGGTCGGACCGCTCTGGTCATGCAGGTCGACTTCGGCCACGGTGGACAGGCCGATGCGCAGCGGGTGCTGCTGCAGCTGCTCGCGGTCCAGGTGGATGCGCACGGGTACACGCTGGACGATCTTGATCCAGTTGCCGGTGGCGTTCTGCGCCGGCAGCAGGGCGAAGGCGCTGCCGGTCCCGGCGCCCAGGCTTTCGACCGTGCCCTTGTAGACGATGTCGTCGCCATACAGGTCGGCGGTGACGTCCACCGGCTGGCCGATGCGCATGTCGCGCAGCTGAGTCTCTTTGAAGTTGGCGTCGACCCACACCTCGTCCAGCGGAATCACCGCCATGGTCGCTGCGCCCGGCTGCAGGCGCTGGCCCAGCTGCACGGTGCGCTTGGCGACATGGCCGGTCACCGGCGCCACCAGGGTGGTACGGGCATGGGCGAGATAGGCCTGGCGCAGGTCGGCGGCGGCGGCCATCACGTCGGGATGGGAGGCCACCACGGTGTCATCGACCAGGGCCGTGCTGGTGGCCAGCTGCTGACGGGCGTTGTCCAGGCCGCTTTGCGCGCTGGTCAGGTCATCCTGGGCGTGCGACAGCTCCTCGGCGGCGATCGCACCGCTGGAAGCCAGCTCCTTGCGTCGGTTGTAATTGTCGCGGGCCGTCTTCAGCTGGGCCTGGCGGCTTTGCACCTGGGCCTTGAGCGCATCGACGTTGCTGTACAGCCCCCGCACCTGGCGCACGGTACGGGCCAGGTTGGCCTCGGCCGACTGCAAGGCCACTTCGCTGTCGCTCGGGTCGAAAGTGAGCAGCACCTGGCCGGCCTGCACCAGGTCGCCATCATCGGCGCCGATGCGGGTCACGGTGCCGGTCACCAGGGGGGTGATCTCGACCACGTTGCCGCTGACGTAGGCATCGTCGGTGCTTTCGTACCAGCGTCCGACGAGCGAATACCAGGCCCAGAAGCCGGCTGCACCGAGGATCACGAGCAGCAGCAGGCCCAGCAGCAGCACCTTGCGCTTGCGCGAGGACTGGGGCGCCGGGGGAGTAGAAGAAGTGTCCGCAGGAGTGGCCATGGCGATACCTTGGGAAGAAGTCGAATCAGGAAAAGGTCAGCGGTCGCCGAAGCGGCGCAGGGTCAATGGGTCACCGGCGTTGCACAGCACCTTGGCCAGCAGACGTTCGAGCGTCTGCAGCTCATCGATCTCGAGCACCCCGACCAGGTCGTTCATCGCTGCCGCGCCGATCTCCGGCAGGCGGTCGGCCAGGGCCTGACCGTCTTCGGTCAGCTCCAGGCGTACCACGCGCCGATCGGTCGGGCAGCGCTGCCGTCGCACCAGGCCCTTGTGCTCCAGGCGATCGAGCATGCGCGTCATCGAGCCGCTGTCCAGGCCCAGGTAGCGGCACACCTCGGCGGGCGTGTCGACCTGGTACTGAGTCACGATGATCAGCACCTTGAACTGCGCCGCCGTGACCCCGAAGGGTTCGAGGTGGCCGTCCAAGACACGGTCCTTGAGCAGCGCGGCACGACCCAGCAACAGGCCGATGGCGCAGTGCGAGAAGTTTTCTGACGTAAAATGGGACAAAGGGCACCTGCACAGCGGCGGCGATCGATGAATACGCATCGCGCCTAGACGAACGTGAACATGAGGTCAATCGGCTCCATGCCCTGCACCTGCCCGAAAACACGCAGGAATATGTGTGCAAATATTACTGCTTAGGCAGTGAATGTCAAACAGGTTATTAGCTCACTATCTATCTGACGATGGACGGCGAACTGAGGGAGCTGTCTGTAGGCCTCTGTCCTTAAAAAAAATTTAAATGAGAGCAATTCACGGCGTTCTCGGTTCTCGCTGGCAACCCCCCACGGGTAGAATGCGCAAAAACTGGAGTTGCGATGATCCCCGACCGCCCGACCTGCAGCGAACAAGACGCCATCACCGACGCCGCCGCGTACTGGTGCATGCGCCTGCATGCGCCCGACTGCAGCCGGCTCGAGCGTCAGGCGTTCGCCCGCTGGCTCGATGAAGACCCGCGGCACGCCGTCGAGTACCGCGCCATGGAGCAGATCTGGCACACCACCGACCTGCTGCCGCGCACCCCGTTCGTGCTGGAACCCGATCCGGTCGAATCGCCTCGTCGCCCGTGTGCGACCCCACTGCGTCGCCTGGCGACCGCGGCCGTCATCGGCCTGCTGGGGCTGCCGCTGGCCGCCTGGATCGGCTGGGAACAAGGCTGGGTGCCCAATGCCTACCAGCACCTGGAAAGCACCGACCAGGTCCGCAACGTGCGCCTGAGCGATGGCAGCCAGGTGGAACTGAACCTGGACACCGAGCTGCGCTTCTTCAATTTCAAGGATCAGCGCCGGGTGGCGCTGATCAAGGGCGAGGCGTTCTTCGAGGTCAGCCACGACAGCGCCCACCCGTTCATCGTGCGCGCCGGCAGCGGCCAGACACGCGTGACCGGGACGCGCTTCAACGTGTGGAAGTACCAGGACCAGGTCACGGTGACCCTGGTCGAAGGTTCGGTGCAGGTCAGCAGCGATGGCGAGACCGGTGGCTATCGCCTGGACCCTGGCATGCAGGCGCACTACCAGGCTGGCGACTTCGAACCGCAGTTGAGCCAGACCCAGGACCACGGCAACAGCCTGGCCTGGCGCAACGGGCGTCTGGTGCTCGACGACCTGACCCTGGCCGAGGCCCTGCCGTCGATCAACCGCTACCTGGTCAAGCCGCTGCGCCTGGCCGACCGCAGCGTGGGGCAGATCCGCATCAGTGGCACCTACAGCACCCATGATGTCGAAGGCCTGGTGCGTACCCTGCCCAAGGTGCTGCCGGTCTACCTGACCCGTAGCCAGGACGGCAGCACCGTCCTCAACCGCATCTCCCCTGCCCCCTCACGCGGCTGACGGCGGGTTCAGAGCACCATCGCCGCCATCCAGCCGAAGGCCAGCAGGGGCACGTTGTAGTGGATGAAGGTCGGCACCACGGTGTCCCAGATGTGGTGATGCTGCCCGTCGACGTTGAGCCCCGAGGTCGGGCCGAGGGTCGAGTCGGACGCTGGCGAGCCGGCATCGCCCAGGGCGCCGGCGGTGCCGACGATGCACACGGTGGCCAGCGGGTCGAAGCCCAGCTGCACGCACAGCGGCACGAAGATCGCGGCCAGGATCGGCACGGTGGAGAACGACGAGCCGATGCCCATGGTCACCAGCAACCCCACCAGCAGCATGAGCAAGGCGCCAAGACCCTTGCTGTGGTTGATCCATTCTGCAGCGCTGGTGACCAGGGCCTGGACGTCGCCGGTGGCCTTCATGACCTCGGCGAAGCCCGAGGCGGTGATCAGGATGAAGCCGATCATGGCCATCATCTTCATGCCTTCGGTGAACAGGTCATCGGTGTCCTTCCAACGCACGATGCCCGACAGCGAGAAGATCAGAAAGCCTGCCATGGCGCCGATGATCATCGAATCCAGCCAGAGCTGGACGACGAACGCCAGGACGATGGCGATGCCCGCCACCAGCAGGGTCATGGGGTTGTAGCGAACGGCGACCTGCTCGACCTGCTCGATGCGCGTCAGGTCGTACTCGCGCTTGCGCCGGTAGCTGATGAACACCGCCACCAGCAGCCCGACCAGCATGCCGGTGGCCGGAAGGGCCATGGCGTGGGTCACGTTGATGCCGCTGATGTCGACGCCGGCGCGGCTGACGTTGGCCAGCAGGATCTGGTTGAGGAAGATGTTGCCGAAGCCCACCGGCAGGAAGATGTACGGCGTGATCAGGCCGAAGGTCATCACGCAGGCGATCAGGCGTCGGTCGATCTTCAGCCGGGTGAGCACGTACAACAGCGGCGGCACCAGCAGCGGAATGAAGGCGATGTGGATCGGCAGCACGTTCTGCGAGGCGATCGCGACCATCAGCAGCAGGCCGATGAGCAGCCATTTGACCTTGCCCCCTTCGGCATGCCCTTGCAGGTCGATCATGCGCAGGGCGCGGTCGGCCAGGGCGTGGGCCAATCCGGACTTGGCGATGGCCACGGCGAAGGCGCCGAGCAGCGCGTAGGACAAGGCCACCGTGGCCCCGCCCCCGAGACCACCGTTGAAGGCCGCCAGCGTGCCTTCGATGCCCAGCCCACCGACCAGACCCCCGGTCAGCGCACCGACGATCAGCGCGATGACGACGTGCACGCGGGACAGGCTCAGCACCAGCATGACGCTGACCGCGGCAATGACTGCATTCATGAACGGATCTACCTCTTGCGACGAATGAAAAGCGACGGGTTTCGCGAAGGGCGCACACTCTGAAGCAGGGCACCCTGGATGTCAAAGTCATGACGGTCATCAAGATTGCCCGCACATGGCCGATACGCCGTCATGCCGATTTGAAACTCACCAAGGGGCTCGCTTCATGCCACTGCGTCAACTGTCCATCCAATGGAAGATCACCCTGCTGGCCGGGCTGTGCCTGGCAGCCATCGTCACGCTGCTGGTCGGCCTGTCTCTCTACCGCATGGACCACACCAGCGACCTGGTCAAGGCCAGCAGCACGCAGATGCTGACCCAGGCGGCCCAGGCGCGCATCGAGGCTGAGGGCACGGTGCAGGCCCAGAACATCCGCCGTCAGTTCACCGAGGCGTACCATTACGGCGCAGGCTATGCGCGGCAGGTGCTGTTCCTGCGCGAGCAGGCCAGCAAGCGCGGCGTCGATGCCCGCGAGCTGCGTCAGGAACTGGCCGCGCTCGTGCAGAACGCGCTGCGTGGCAAACCTGAGTTGCTGGGCCTGTCGCTGGTGTTCCAGCCGGACGGGCTGGACAACCAGGATGCACGGTTCGCTGACCAGGCCGCCCTGGGCAGCAACCCTCAGGGACGTTTCGCGCTGTACTGGTCACAACCGCGGGCCGGGCAACTGACCGCCACCACCCTGCCGGAAAGCGACATGACCGACACTCGCGTCGGCCCCAGCGGCGAGCCGGCCAACACCTGGTGGGCCTGCCCGAATCGCACGCGCCAGGTGTGCGTGAGCGAACCCTATTTCTATGAAGTGGAAGGTCAGCAGGTGCTGATGACCAGCATCGTGTTCCCGCTGATGGTCGCCGATCGGGTGATGGGGACCCTGTCGGTGGACATCAACCTGAACAGCCTGCAGGCGCTCAGCGAAGAAGCCAGCCGCGGCCTGTACGAAGGCCGTACCCGCGTGGGCATCCTCAGCCCAGGCGGGTTGCTGGCCGGCTACAGTGGCGATGCCAGCAAGCTGGCCACGCGCTTCGACCAGGTGGACACCGTCCAGGGCGCCGAGCTGACGCGCCTGCTGGGCGAAGGCAAGCCGATGAGCCTGGTGCAGGATGCCGATCACCTCAAGGTACTGGCGACCTTCGCGCCGATCCCGGGTGGCAAGCGCTGGGGCGTGATGCTGGATGCGCCCAAGCAAGTGCTGACCGAACCGGCCGATGCCCTGGAGCAGGAACTCGATCAGTTGAACACCCAGGGCACCTGGCTGGAACTGGCCCTGGGCATCGGTGCGGCCTTGCTGGGCCTGCTGCTGGTCTGGCTGCTGGCGCGCGGCGTGACCCGGCCGATCCTCGGCGTGGCGGCGATGCTCAAGGACATCGCCAGCGGCGAAGGCGACCTCACCCGCCGTCTGCAATACGCCAAGCAGGACGAGCTGGGCCAGCTGGCCGGCTGGTTCAACCGTTTCCTGGACAAGTTGCAGCCGATCGTGGCCGAGGTGAAGCAGTCGGTGACCGCTGCCCGTGGCAACGCAGAGCAGTCGGCGGCCATCGCCAGCCAGACTAGCGCCGGCATGGAACAGCAGTTCCGCCAGGTCGACCAGGCGGCTACCGCTTCGCAAGAGATGAGCGCCACTGCCCAGGACGTGGCCCGCAGCGCGGCCCAGGCCGCACAAGCCGCACGCGAAGCCGATCAGGCGACCCGTGAAGGCCTGGCGGTGATCGACCGCACCACCACCGGCATCGATGCTTTGGCCCACGAGATGAACAGCGCCATGGACCAGGTCGGCGGCCTGGCCCGCAACAGCGAACAGATCGGTAGCGTACTGGAAGTGATCCGCTCGATCGCCGAGCAGACCAACCTGCTGGCCCTCAACGCGGCGATCGAGGCCGCCCGTGCCGGTGAAGCCGGTCGCGGGTTCGCCGTGGTCGCCGACGAGGTGCGCAACCTGGCGCGGCGTACCCAGGAGTCGGTGGAAGAGACCCGGCAGGTCATCGAAGCCTTGCAGGCCGGCACCCACGACGTGGTTTCGGCCATGGAAGGCAGCCACCGCCAGGCGCAGGACAGCGTCGAGCAGGTGAACCATGCCGTGAGCGCCCTGCAGCGCATCGGCGAGGCGGTCAGCGTGATCAGCGACATGAACCTGCAGATCGCCAGCGCGGCCGAGGAGCAGAGCGCGGTGGCCGAAGAGATCAACCACAACATCGCCACCATTCGCGACGTGACCGAGTCGCTGTCCGAACAGGCCGGCGAAGCGGCGCGGGTCAGCCAGTCGCTCAATGGGCTGGCCAATCAGCAGCAAGGGTTGATGGATCAGTTCAGGGTGTAAGGCAGGCGGTGGTGCGGGCGGCGTGTCGAGGTTCAAGCAGCAGGCCTGGCATCGCCTGCACCGCCCTCATCGCGGGCAAGCCCGCTCCCACAAGCTGCTTGCGCAGCCCTGCCCATATTGACGGCTGCAGAGGTCTGGGTGGGAGCTGGCTTGCCAGCGATAAGGGCCTGCCAGGCACCGCATGCGGTTGGGCATGTGCCGAGTAGTGAAAGACTGGCCGCGAAGCTCAGTCACCTGTGAGAGCGGGCTTGCCCGCGATGACGACAGTGGCTTCACCGCCCGCTCAAGCTGTGCCCTGCCTTCCAGGCCCACTCCACCTCAGGCCCCCGGCTTGCTCTCGGCCACCGTTTCCGCGTCGGGCTGCCCGGCCTGTGGCGTCAGGTGCAGGATCCGGTCACGTCCCCCTTCGGCCAGCAGGTAGCCGCCCTCTCCGTCCGGCACGATCGCCTGGGGCGCCTTGAGGAAGGTCAACACCGCGTGCTGATGCCCCTGGGGGTCGATGCGCAGCAACCGGGCGCGGTGGGTGGAGTCCTCGCTGATCCACAACCCACGCTGGTCGCACATCAGGAAGGTCGGGTTGCGCAACCCGGCGACCACCACCGGGTCGCGCTCGTCCGGGGTCAGGGCCCGTACCTGGCCGGCAGCTTTTTCGGTGTAGAGCAGGCGACCCTCGCCACAGCGCGTCAGGCCTTCGCCCTCGGTCAGCCCCGAGCGCAACACGTCAAGTGCGCCCGTGCGCCAGTCGTAGCGCATCAGACGGCCATCGGCCTTGCGGTCCTCGATCGCGTACAGGTGCTGGGCATCGCTCCACAACCCCTGGACGTTCTCGCCCTCGAACAGGTGGGTGACCTGGCCATCGCGCGACAGGCTCACCGGCGCCTTGCCGCCCTCCTGGCTGAACACCCAGCCGCCTTGGGCAGCGATCATGCCGTCGGGCTTGGACAGGCCCTTGACCATCACCTCCCGCTCGCCCTCGGGGGTGATGCGCAGGATACTGCCCTGACCGTCCTTGAGCTCACGGCTGACCAGCAGGCTGCCGTCGGCCAGGGGCACCAGGGAGGCGGCCTTGTCGACCGATCCGTGCACCACCTCCACGGCCCAGCCCTTGGCAGCCTGGACCGGGTAGAAACTCTGCCAGGCAAAGAAGCCCAAGGCACTGACCACCACACCGGCTGACACCAGCATAACGCCTTTGATACGCCGCGTACGAACGCCCACTCACCTTTCCTCGTGTGTCGATGGTGGGGGCATGCTAGCAAGGGGATGTGAAAATTGTGTTGGGTGGGGGGTGCAAGCTGCAAGCTGCAAGCTGGGAAGGGTGGTGCGTTGAGAATGGTGTAAGGAGCCAACCGGATTTGGCTGGTTTTGTGGGCCCGTTGGGCCCAATCGCGGCACAGGGGCCGCTCCTACACCCGTAGTTACACCGTGGCGTGGCATAGGGGCCGCTCACCCATGGTTACACCGCGGCGATGCAGGTCATCGCGGACCCTGTGGGAGCGGCCCTTGTGCCGCGATCGGGCCCAGCGGGCCTGTAGAATCAGCCACACCGTCTCTACCCTTGGCCATGACGTACAGCCCTACCCGCTTGCAGCTTGCAGCTTAAACCTTTTCCTACAACCTCTTGGGAATCCACAACATTGTCAGGCCTGCGCCCCGTGCCCATGATCAAGCGCTGGCCCGGCCCGGGCCTACCGTCTGTGAGAACCCGCCCGCATGCCCACCCGCGACCCCGCCCTTCAGCCCCTGCGCACCGCCCTGCGCGCACTGGCCGATCACGACCTGCACAACCCGGACGACGATCCGCACCTGAGCGGTGTGCTGTTCTTCTGTGCGACGGATGAACGTAGCCGACAACTGATCGAGCAGGTCGAGCTGCTGGCCTACGACGCATTGATCGACCCTGCCGGGCAACCGATTCACGCGCGTCTGGAAAGCATCTCGGAGGAAGGCATAACGGCGTCGGTCGGCCCTCGTGGCGCCGAGCATGAAACGGTGATCGAGATCGCCCTGGCCGGCAAGGGCGTGGTGACGATCAAGGCGGCACAGTCCTGATACCCGGCCGCCAGGGCGACGACCGGTCGATGATGCAGGCCCCTTCGACCGAGGGGCCCGCCTGCCCCATCAAGCGATGGCAGCGTCCACCAGCACCTGGGCTTCTGCCACCAGGCGCTGCAGGTGCGCCTCGTCGATGAAGCTTTCGGCGTAGATCTTGTAGATGTCTTCGGTGCCCGACGGCCGTGCGGCGAACCAGCCGTTGGCCGTCATCACCTTGAGGCCACCGATGGCCTGGTCGTTGCCGGGCGCATGGCTGAGGATCTGCTCGATGGCTTCACCGGCCAGTTCGGTCGAGGTGACCTGCTCGGGCGCCAGCTTGCTCAGCAGGGCTTTCTGACGGGGATCGGCCTTGGCTTCGACGCGGGTGGCGTACGGACGGCCCAGCGCCTCGGTCAGGTCAGCGTAGGCCTGGCTCGGCGTACGCCCGGTACGGGCGGTCATTTCGGCCGCCAGCAGCGCCGGGATCAGACCATCTTTGTCGGTAGCCCACACGCCGCCGTCCATCCGCAGGAACGACGCGCCCGCGCTCTCTTCCCCACCGAAGCCCAGGGAGCCATCGAACAACCCTTGGGCGAAGTACTTGAAGCCGACCGGCACTTCGTGCAGGCGACGTCCCAGCCGCGCGGTGACGCGGTCGATCAGGCCGCTGCTGACCACGGTCTTGCCCACCGCCGCATCGGCGCGCCACTGCGGACGATGACGGAACAGGTAGTCGATGGCCACGGCCAGGTAGTTGTTCGGGGCCAGCAGGCCGTCGGCGGTGACGATGCCGTGGCGGTCATGGTCCGGGTCGCAGGCGAAGGCCACGTCGAAACGCTCGCGCAGGCCGATCAGGCCCTGCATGGCGTGCGGCGAGGACGGGTCCATGCGGATCTGGCCGTCCCAGTCGACGGTCATGAAGCGGAAGGTCGGATCGACCTCGGTGTTGACCACTTCGAGGTTCAACTGATAGCGGTCGGCGATGGCCTGCCAGTAGTGGACGCCAGCGCCGCCCAGGGGGTCCACGCCCAGGCGCAGGTTGGCCTGGCGAATGACGTCGAAGTCGATGACGTGCTGCAGGTCTTCGACGTAATGGGCGATGTAGTCATGGCGCTGGGTGGTCGGTGCGACCAGGGCCTGGGCGTAATCCATGCGCTTGACGCCGTCCAGGCCGGCGGCCAGCAGTTCGTTGGCCTTGGCCTCGATCCACTTGGTCACGTCGCTGTCGGCCGGGCCGCCATTGGGCGGGTTGTACTTGAAACCGCCACTCTGCGGCGGGTTGTGCGACGGGGTGATGACGATGCCGTCGGCCAGGCCCTGCTGGCGGTCGCGGTTGTAACAGAGGATCGCATGAGACACCGCCGGGGTCGGGGTGTACTCGTCGTCCTTGGACAGCCTGACCTGCACGCCATTGGCGGCGAGCACTTCCAGCGCGCTGGCAGCAGCGGGTGCGGACAGGGCATGGGTGTCGGCACCGATGAACACCGGGCCGTCGATGCCCTGGGCCTGGCGGTACAGGCAGATGGCCTGGGTGATCGCCAGCACGTGGTCTTCGTTGAAGCTCGATTCCAACGAGGTGCCGCGGTGACCCGAGGTGCCGAACGCCACGCGCTGAGTGGCCACGCTGGCGTCAGGGCGGTGGGTGTAATAGGCGGTCAACAGGCGGGGAATGTCTACCAGCACACTGGAAGGTGCTGGCTTGCCTGCCAAGGGACTGAGCGTCATGAAAACCTCGTGTTCTGGAGTGTGGGGGGTTGGAACACGCAGTGTACTGAGAGTTCTCGGGCGCGGCGAGGTGATGTGAGGCAAGGGGCTTGGCATTTGTGCGGTGGGCGATGCGTTGGATCTGTTTGGGGGGGACGAGCGAGATGGGTGGTGCTTTGGGAAGGGCGTCAGGGGATGGTCGGGATTGGCTGATTTTGTGGGCCCTGCGGGCCCAATCGCGGCACTGGGGCCGCTCCTACACCCGTAGTCATACCGCCGTGATACAGGCGATCGTGGTCCCCTGTGGGAGATGGGTGGTGCTTTGGGAAGGGCGTCAGGGGGATGGTCGGGATTGGCTGATTTTATGGGCCCTGCGGGCCCAATCGCGGCACGGGGGCCGCTCCCACAGAGACCGCGATAGTCTGCAACCCCGCGATGGGGCTACGGGTGTAGGAGCGGCCCCAGTGAGCTGGTCTAATGGCCCCGGACACCTCAATAGGTGAAACTACCCCTACTGAGGAGTTTTCATGACCAAGAAATACAGACAATTCGATGCTGCGTTCAAGCTGGAGGTTTGCCGGCTGATCGT